>ENA-ORUX01000149-ORUX01000149.1-human-gut-metagenome-genome-assembly--contig:-NODE-149-length-68014-cov-4.603997_pt1 | contig 68014 bp, 83 predicted proteins | sample MGYA00242087_ERZ509225 | MGnify/ENA primary metagenome ERZ509225 (study PRJEB26280, sample SAMEA2338864) | human gut metagenome | biome: human gut; feature: human-associated habitat; material: faeces... | reverse complement strand
TATTTAAGCGGCATACTGATGACCAACGACCAAAAGCGTTTTTAAGGGTTGAAGATGTAAGTTCGATCGTTGATCCTAAAGCCGTTAAGGCTGTGGTGGAGAAAATAGAGAAATATAATATTCCCTTTGCTATCGGTGTAGTCCCCGTTGGAATTATGGACGGGAAAAAACATTATTTACACGAGCGGGAAGAATTGGTAGAAGTGCTGCAGGAGGCTCAAAAGCGTGGCGCCAGCATTATTATGCATGGCTACACTCATCAAAATGAATTTTCACCGACGACTGGCGAAGGCTATGAATTTTGGAATGCTAAAGATGATAGACCAATGGAGGATGAAGAAAGTTTTACTGTTCCCCGTATAGAAGCAGGCATTTCGGAATTACTGCGTTGCGGATTAATTCCATTAGCTTTTGAAGCTCCGCATTATGCCGCAAGTCAAAAAACATATGAGATTCTGAGTAGATATTTCAATATTTATTCCGGTCAATTGCAGATTTCTGATGATACGGATAGCGTTACTATGACCTTACCGTATATGACGAGATCAAGATACCTTTATGGAATGTTGGTTATACCTGAGAATATGGGGTTTTATGACGGCGGCGAGTTTGTGGTAGAAGAAATGATGAATAAAAGTGCTTCGCTTAAAACTATACCAGGCGCTGTTGCTTGTTTTTTTTACCATGGTTATTTAAAACCAGATAAAGTTGGCTCTATTATTGAGGGTTTGCAAAAGCAGGGTTACGAATTTTTAGATTTAAAATATCTGCCGGTAAAAGTGCAGGCACCAGGAATCGTAATTACAGCAGCAGATGGTGTTGTAAATGCGGTTGTGGCTGAAGAAGTAAAGCAGTCATGGCAAACTGCTGCAGGAGAACAATATTTAAAAATTAACAAGATCGTCAGTGTTCAGGCGGCAGTTTTAGTAGTAATTTTAACTGTGTTTGTATATATAATTTTAAAATTAAAGCGCAATACAAAAAAACATTATGAGAAATGATTAATATTAAGGATGTGTTGGGAGTATGCTCAAGAGAGTATGTTTGTTGATGGCGATGATATGGTCTTTGGGATTCATATGTACAGCGGATGCTGCACCAATGGAACTCGGACTCAAGCCTGTTGTGCTGGGGAATGAATACAGTATAAGTTTATTTATGGATGACAAGGTTTTGCGCAACCCCAATGCGGCACTGACAGGATTTTTGGAAATTAAACCCGGTATGAAGCTTTCCGTGGCACCGGTTTTGGATTTGTGGTATTCGTATTCGCCGACAATCCTGCCGGATATTTCGACAATGACAGTTTCAGTGAATGGAATCCCTGCGGAAAGCCGCAGACTTGTTCCAGATGGTGCTTTTAGGAGTAATTGGCAGGTTGCGCTGCCCTTGACCAGTTTAAGAGAGGGGATTAATGAAATTACCATCAGTGTTTTGCACAGGTCTATTGAGGGCCTCTGTAAAGATATTGATAATGATGCTAATTGGTTTATTATACGTCCGGAAACAACAATAAAATTCAAAGTTGATGCTATGAATTATAGTTTGGCCAATTTCCCTAATCCTTTTATAGATGAATATTTTGGCGCCCGGAATAATGTTACTTTTTCTCTTGCTAATCTCAATGATAATAATATTATATCGATGCTGCGGCTGTCGTCGTTTATGGGACGAATGTCGGGTTATGGTTCGCCGGTGGTTTGGGAAGCGAGGCTGGAACAGCCAGATGCAGTGCTTGATACAAATGTTATAAGATTGGGCGGACAGGTTGAGGCAGATGTAAACTTCAGCGGTGATACAGCATTTTTGAAATTATTTCCTTCCCTTAACGGTCATTATAATTTAAGTGTGGGGGGAAATAATGAAAATGGTGCCAAGCTGGGCGTTAACGCTTTGTGTAATAATAAATTTGTTAGAACATTGAGCGGCAGTGAAACACAGTTTTCTTTGCCTGTGCAGGCTGAAAAACTTTCCGGTAAAAAAGGTTTAGACAGTAAAGGAATTTATACGCTTAGTGATATTGGCTATAATGACGATATTTTAGCAGCTGGTGCTTTTCATCAGGAAGCAGAAATATTTATTCCCAAACCTTCTAATTATGATATTGAAGAAGGTTCTTATGTGGAATTGCATTTCAGGCATGCCAAAATTCTGGATCGTAAGAAATCGGCCGTGACTGTTTATGTCAATGATATTCCGATCAGATCAGAAGTGCTGACCGCTGAGAATGCTGACGGCGGTATTTTAAAAGCTGAGCTGCCGGTTTTGCCGGCTAATCAGCAAGGATGGCGTGTGCGGTTTGCCTTTTATCATGATCTTGGTATAATCGACTGTTCTAAAAGATATGACGATGTTGCCTGGTCGGTGATTGAGAAAGAAACCAGCATCTATTTGGCAGTAAGCAGCCATTCGAGACAGGAGAGTCTGGCAGACTTTCCCGGGTATTTCAATACTGACAGCAATGGTGATATTGTGCTGACCATGTGGTTAAGTCAGACACCGGATAATGATGAACTGACGGCTGCAGCGCAACTAGCTTACTGGATCGGTCAAAATAATACGGGTAACATAGTCTGGAAAGTACAGCTGGGACCACAAGCAGTTATTAGTAATGACAGTGGAACTGTTATTACTACCGGTCAAAACAGAGTTTTAACGGATAAACGGACAATTGGTGACAGTTTGCCTGTAACTGTTAATGCAGATGGAACAATAAAAACCAGTGAGTGGTTAAGTATTGCTACTGACGCAATAGATAGAAAAAATATTTTTCAGGTTGCGCGTAAGGGCGATAATGTAATTTATGCCTTTACCTATGCTAATATCGAGAATATGAAAAGTTTTATGCGTTTGGCTTTTATTAATGGAACCAGTCTTAATGGGCAGGTCGCTTTAATAGATGCTAATGGACAGACTCTTACTTTTGCAGAGGAAGTAAAACATCAGGATGCTGGACTTAGCAAAATTTTTAGAAATTTTTCCGGTAATCGCTTGGGAAGTTATCTGGCGGTGATCGCTGTAGTTGTTTGTGGGACGCTGATAATGATGTGGTATTCCAAACGTCGCAAATAAGAACTGACGAAAGGATAAAGGGAAGATGCAAAATAGAATCATAACGATGTGTTGCAGCATCTGCATGTTGATTCCTTTAGTAGGTAATGCAAGTGCTATTACGGTCCCACCGGATGTTAAAGATGTTGCTGATAGTGCAGCTGAGTTAGCTAAAGGAGTGGATTACAGGAAGCGCTTTGAGCAGGAAGAGGACGAAGCCGCTTTAAGTAAGCAACAGATGGAAACGGAAATGGCTGCTTCCTGGTCAACGGTAGTGAGCTTGTTAGAACAGGCAGAGAAAAACAGAGCTCTGTTGAATGCTAATCAGGAGCTGCTGCAGCATATGCAGCGGGACAATAATTCATATGAGCAAAAAGTCCGGGAGCTGGAAGAGAAAAGTAGAAATGCTTGGGCCGCAGCTGCAGCCCAGGTCAATTATGCAGAGGCGCTTGATGATGCACAGGTAGAAGGAAGCTTGGGTGGAGAGCAGGTAGGTACTGCATATGCCTATGCAGGTAATTTGCAACATCAGGCCGAAAACATTGATGTTGAACTGGAAAAAGTTTTTCTTGAATATGAAGCGCTGCAGAATAAAACTGATCTGCTGCTGGGCGTAAGAGACGAAGCCGCAGCCGAACTTGGTGAACAGGAAAATGAATTGGCAGAAGCGGTGTATAATGCAGGCGGGTCTATGGATTATGCGTTGGCAAGCAGGGATTATTACGAGCGGCTATTGAAAGAAAAAGAAAATCCTTATCAGGATGTATCTGGCTTTCTAAGCAACAATTTTTATAATTGGCACGGAAACGGTTGGAGTGGCAGCCAGTTTGTCCAGCCTTATTATTTTGGATATGCCAATAAAAATAGCTATTGGGGGCTTAACTTCAATTATGTAAGTTCAAAGAATACAACGCCGGGACATGAAGGCAAGATAAATACTTTTACAGATACTTTATTATATTTTTCAACGAGAAATAATAAGGATAAATATATAGTTGATTATAATTTGGGTATTAATATTCCTACGGGAAAAGCGAAGCTGTCAAGCTACGAACGCAACGCCAGAATGGATGAAGATCTGGTGAGATTTGCTGAGTTTGGTGAAGGTTGGAACTTTACTCCCGGAATAGCGGTTACGCGTAGAATAGGGGGGGACAAAGATCTGCTGACGTTGGGAACAAACTACTCAGTCAGAGGTTCTTATGATCCTACCAGTGATATCGATGATGACAAATTCAATCCTGGTAATGAATGGCAAAAGTATTTACGCTGGCAGCACGCTGAAGAAAAATGGCAGCTGGTAGGTGAGCTTCTTCATACCAGTTCTGCAGAAAGTAAGATTGCTGATGGCAGTGTTTTTGATACAGGCGCAGTTTGGGAAACGCGGTTGACCTATAACCGTAATTTAGCCAAGGATCAGGACTTAATGTTGTACTATTGGTACTATCATGAGAATAATGAAATTATTTTGAATAAAAAAGTTGAAGAATCTCCAGTACATTATTTTGGTGCGGAATGGAAAAAACATTTATCTAAAAAAACAGACCTGCGTCTGGCTGCGGATATCATGATAGCCGACGGTATTAGATATAGCTCGCTGACGGATTCATATGTAGATAATAGAAAAAAAGTTGCTTTGGGCATAGGCTGTGATTTAAAAATGGATGAAAGAAATAAATTGTCGTTGAAGGTACAGCACTTTTCTATGCGCGACGGAAAAAACTCTAATGGCGCTGATGCCAGAAGGTACCAGGGATTTAATTTTCTTACAAGTTTCTACCATACATTTTAGGAAGGATAGCCTAACATGATAAAAAACAGAGATTTACCAGCATATTTTTTTATATTATTGGTTAGTACGTTTTTGACTTGCTCTGTTGATGCTCAAGAAAAGGCTGAAAATAAGATATATGCAGATGAACATATGCAATTTTTGCTGCCAGAAAAATTTAGAGGTGAATCAGATACAGAAAAACCTTTTCAAGTTTGTTTGACTGATGACGCTGGCAGCAGAATATATTTTGCAGTTAGAAAAAGAGCGGATAAAACAATTGCAGGAGGGATTACTAACGAGGCAGGAAACATAACGGCTGCAGAAAAGAAAATAGCGGTTGCTGAAACTTTAATTGTTTCTGATTATGGCAGCAAATTGTGGGGACTACAAAAACAGAAAATAAATTGGATTCGTATGCAGAGATCAGAGGATTCAAATGATTGCTTAATGATTTATTTTTGGCAGGCGAAAGGAATGGAATACCTTTTTTTGCTGGAAGGATCGCAAATAAAAATGGATTTACTGGCAATGGAAGTAGAAAAAAATATAATTTTTTAAATACGGAGAATAAAATCCAATCAAATTGACCTCAAATTTAGCAAAATTTGAGGCTTTTCTTTTATATTTAAGAGCTTGTGATAAATTATGACTGAATTTGTCAAAAATGCTGAAATAATACATATAAAATATCCTCTGAAAATGGAAATACGAGTCCCAAAAGATTACAAAATTAAGATTTTTTGTGTAAAACATATTACAAAGTTACGCAAAAGAAACGCTAGGGTCCGTGTAATACAAAAAACACGGTTTAATGCGGGTTTGCGCTTGTAAAAAAATCAAGAAAAAGTATTGACACAGCCAAGTGGCAGTGTTACAATATGTAAGTATCTCGGGATAGCTATGCGCTTTTACAAGGAGGGTTTGTGATGACAGTAGAGTTGTTAAAGCAAGCAACGAAGCGAGTTGTCGGGAACAAGCAAACCGCTAAAGCGATTCAAAAAGGCACTGCAAAGACGGTTTATATAGCTGATGACGCAGATGTCCGGGTTGTGCAGCCGCTGCTTGATGCCTGCGCTGAAGCTCGGGTGAATGTAGAAAAAGTAGCGACAATGCAAGAACTTGGTAAAGCCTGCGGAATCCATGTCGGTGCAGCGACAGCCGCGATACTCAAAGGTTGATAGGGATCTGGAAGCTTTGCTGAAGGATTTTTATAATCATTAAAATCTATTTATTCGGAAGGAGGTGCCGATATGCCTACAATTAATCAATTGGTTCGCAAAGGAAGAGAAGTTTTGACTGTAAAATCCACTGCCCCGGCATTGAAAGAATGCCCGCAAAAACGTGGAGTTTGCACTAGGGTTTATACTACAACCCCGAAAAAGCCTAACTCTGCTCTTCGTAAAGTAGCTCGTGTACGTTTGACTAACGGTATCGAAGTTACTGCTTACATCCCTGGTATCGGCCACAATCTGCAGGAACATAGCGTTGTCCTGATTAGAGGCGGAAGAGTTAAAGATCTTCCTGGTGTGCGTTACCATATCATTCGTGGTGCACTTGACACTGCAGGCGTTGCTAACCGCAATCAAGCCCGTTCTAAATACGGTGCTAAACGTGCTAAAGCAGCTAAAAAGTAATCAAGTCTACACAACGAATTGATAATCCATAAGGAGGGAAACACATGCCGAGAAAAGGCCCTGTAACAAAAAGAGACGTTTTGCCGGATCCTGTATACGGTTCAAAACTTTTGACAAGATTTATTAATAAGATTATGCTTGACGGTAAAAAAGGCGTTGCTGAACGCATTGTATATGATGCTTTCGATCTGGTTCGTGCTAAAACTGGTAAGGATCCTCTCGAAGTATTCGATGCAGCTATGAAAAACGTTATGCCGCTTTTAGAAGTACGTGCTCGCCGCGTTGGTGGTGCTAACTACCAGGTTCCGGTTGAAGTCCGTGCAGACCGTAAGACCACCCTTGGTATTCGCTGGCTGGTCAACTACTCCCGTTTGCGTGGTGAAAGAACCATGTGCGAACGTGTTGCTGGTGAGATCATGGACGCAGCAAACGCTACCGGCGCTGCTGTGAAAAAACGCGAAGATACCCACAAGATGGCTGAAGCAAACAAAGCGTTTGCACATTACCGCTGGTAATGGCCCGATCCCTATAACGAGGAGGATAAAAAAGTGGGCAGACAATTTCCGCTTGAAAAAACAAGAAACATCGGCATCATGGCTCATATTGATGCTGGTAAAACTACTACGACTGAACGTATTCTGTTCTACACCGGTAGGGTTCATAAAATCGGTGAGACCCATGATGGCGGCGCTACCATGGACTGGATGGTTCAAGAGCAGGAACGTGGTATTACCATTACTTCTGCTGCTACCACCTGTCAATGGGATGGACACCGCATCAACATCATTGATACGCCAGGTCACGTTGACTTCACTGTAGAAGTTGAACGTTCTCTGCGTGTACTTGATGGTTCTGTTGCAGTATTCTGCGCTAAAGGCGGCGTTGAACCTCAGTCTGAAACAGTATGGCGTCAGGCTGACAAATATGGCGTACCGCGTATGGCGTATGTAAATAAAATGGATATTACCGGCGCTGACTTCTACAATGTAGTACAAATGATGAAAGATCGTTTGAATGCCAATGCTGTACCTATCCAATTACCGATTGGTTTCGAAGATACCTTCCAGGGTATGGTCGATCTGATCAAAATGAAAGCTATCGTTTACAGCGACGCTCTGGGTAAAGAAGAAGAATTTGTTGATATTCCGGCCGATATGGTTGAAAAAGCCAACGAATACCGTCAAGCTTTAATGGAAGCTGTAGCTGAAAGCGATGACGAGCTGATGATGAAATATCTGGAAGGCGAAGAGCTGACGGAAGAAGAAGTTATGGCTGGTATCCGCAAACAAACTATTGCTTGCAAAATGACTCCTGTCTGCTGCGGTTCTTCTTACAAAAACAAAGGCGTACAGCCTTTGCTGGATGCTGTTGTAGCGTTCATGCCTGCTCCTACTGATATTCCTCATATCAAAGGCGTAAATCCTGAAACCGGCGAAGAAGACGAACGTCCGTCGTGCGACAGCGAGCCGTTCTCTGCACTGGCTTTCAAAATTATGACTGACCCGTTTGTTGGTAAACTTGCTTTCTTCCGTGTGTACTCCGGTACTCTCGGCTCCGGTTCTTACGTTTACAACTCTACCAAAGGTAAGAGAGAGCGTATTGGCCGTATCCTGCAAATGCATGCCAACCATCGTGAAGAAATCGACATGGTTTATTCCGGTGATATTGCAGCAGCAGTAGGTTTGAAAGATACCACTACCGGCGATACTCTCTGCGACGAAAAAGCTCCGATCATTCTGGAATCCATGGTATTCCCTGATCCGGTAATCTCCGTTGCGGTTGAACCTAAAACTAAAGCTGACCAGGAAAAGATGGGCATTGCCCTTCAAAAACTGGCAGAAGAAGATCCGACTTTCCGTGTTCATACTGATCCGGAAACAGCACAAACCATCATTTCTGGCATGGGCGAGTTGCATTTGGACATTATTGTTGACCGTTTGCTGCGTGAATTCAAAGTAGGCTGTACTGTTGGTAATCCGCAGGTTGCTTATCGTGAAACTATCCGCAAATCTGTTAAGTCCGAAGGTAAATTTGTACGTCAGTCCGGTGGTAAAGGCCAATATGGTCACTGCTGGTTGGAAATTTCACCTCGTGAAGCAGGTGAAGGCTTCTTGTTTGAGAACAAAGTTGTTGGCGGTGCTATTCCGAAAGAATACATCGGACCGATCGAAAACGGTGTTAAGGAAGCTATGGAAAACGGCGTAGTTGCCGGTTACCCAATGGTTGATATCAAAGTTACCGTTTATGATGGTTCTTACCATGAAGTCGATTCTTCTGAAATGGCCTTCAAAATTGCAGGTTCTATGGGCTTCCGTTCTGGCGCTACTAAAGCCGACCCGGTTATCCTTGAACCTTATATGAAAGTAGAAGTTACTGTTCCTGAGGACTACATGGGCGATGTTATCGGCGATTTGAACTCTCGCCGTGGTCGTATCGAAGGTATGGAAGCTCGCAATGGCGCTCAAGTTATCAACGCATTTGTTCCGCTTTCCGAAATGTTTGGCTATGCTACCGACCTGCGTTCTAAAACTCAAGGCCGAGGCAACTACTCTATGGAAGTTGACCATTACGAAGATGTACCGAGAAACATTGCCGAGGCTATCATTGCCAAAAACAAAGGCACTCAAGCCTAATATAAAGTAAAACCTAATTTAAGGGAGGAAAAATAAATGGCAAAGCAAAAATATGAAAGAACAAAACCCCATGTTAACATTGGTACCATCGGTCACGTTGACCATGGCAAAACAACCCTGACCGCAGCTATTACCAAAGTTCTTGCAGAACGCGGCGGCGCAGAATTCATGGACTACTCCATGATCGATAAAGCACCTGAAGAAAGAGAACGCGGCATTACCATCAATACCGCACACGTAGAATATGAAACCGCAAACCGTCACTACGCACACGTAGACTGCCCGGGCCATGCCGACTATGTTAAAAACATGATCACCGGCGCAGCACAGATGGACGGCGCAATCCTGGTAGTATCCGCAGCTGACGGCCCGATGCCGCAGACCCGCGAACACATCCTTCTGGCACGCCAAGTAGGCGTACCTGCAATCGTAGTATTCCTGAACAAAGCCGACATGGTAGACGATCCGGAACTCATCGAACTGGTAGAAATGGAAGTACGCGAACTGCTCTCCAGCTACGGCTTCCCCGGCGACGATATTCCTATCGTAGTAGGCTCCGCACTGAAAGCACTTGAAGGTGACCCGGAATACGAAAAGAAAATCATCGAACTGATGGACGCAGTAGATGAATACATCCCGACTCCGGAACGCGCAACCGACAAACCGTTCCTGATGCCTGTAGAAGACGTATTCACCATTACCGGCCGCGGCACAGTAGCAACCGGCCGTGTAGAACGTGGCAGCGTAAAAGTAGGCGACACGGTAGAAATCGTAGGCCTGAAAGAAGAAAAGAAGAGCACTGTAGTAACCGGCGTAGAAATGTTCCGCAAACTGCTTGACGAAGCAGTAGCCGGCGACAACATCGGCTGCCTGCTGCGTGGTGTGGACCGCAAAGAAATTGAACGCGGCCAGGTACTTGCAAAACCGGGCAGCATTCATCCGCACACCAAATTTAAAGCAGAAGTATATGTACTGACGAAAGAAGAAGGCGGCCGTCACACCCCGTTCTTCAACGGCTACCGTCCGCAGTTCTACTTCAGAACTACTGACGTAACCGGCGTAACCGAACTTCCGGAAGGCACCGAAATGGTAATGCCTGGCGATAACGTAACGATGGAAGTAGAGCTCATCACCCCGATCGCAATCGAACAAGGCCTGCGTTTTGCAATCCGCGAAGGCGGCCGTACCGTTGGCGCTGGTGTTGTTACCGCTATCGAAGAAAAATAATTATAAGGATCCCATTTAATAATTAGATCCCGTTATGAGGGGCTAAAAATACGCCCCTCATATTGTTATGTTTGTTTGTATGGCCCTGCGATGATGTGAGAGGTTGCTTGCCTGTTTAGACAGGGAGATTTTCACGGAGTATGTCCGTTCTTAGAAACTGGGCGATTAGGAGGAAATGTTTTAATGTCGAAATCACAGAAAATCAGAATACGCCTCAAAGCGTATGACCACAAAGCACTTGACCAGAGTGCTGCCAAAATCGTGGAAACTGCGAAACGTACCGGTGCTCAGGTTTCCGGCCCGATTCCGCTTCCGACCGAAAAAAATATCTATACGATTCTGCGTTCCCCTCATGTTAACAAAGATTCCCGTGAGCAGTTTGAAATGCGTACTCACAAACGTCTTGTAGACATTCTGGAACCGACTGCGAAGACCGTTGATTCTTTGATGCGTCTTGATCTTCCTGCCGGCGTAGATATCGAGATTAAACTGTAAGGAGGAGGTGCGAGAATGGCTAAAGGAATCTTAGGTAAAAAAATCGGTATGACTCAGATTTTTGAAGCTGACGGCAGATTGATTCCGGTTACTGTAATTGAAGCCGGTCCCTGCGTTGTCATTCAAAATAAAACCGAAGAAAAAGACGGCTATAACGCTGTTCAGCTTGGCTTCGGCGAAGTAAAAGAAAAACATACCACGAAACCGATGAAGGGCCATTTTGACAAAGCAGGTGTTACTCCTGTAAAATTTGTCAAAGAATTACGTTTGTCTGCTCCTTCTGAATTTGCAGTAGGCGATAAAATTTCCTGTGACATTTTTGCTGCCGGCGAATTGGTTGATGCAACTGGTATTTCCCGCGGTAAAGGCTTTGCAGGTACTATTAAACGCCACAATTTCGCTCGTGGTCCTATGAAACACGGTTCCAAATCCCATCGTGAACCTGGCTCCATGGGTCCCATGTACTCCGGTCCTGGCGGCCGCGTAATTAAAGGTAAAAAACTGCCTGGACGTATGGGTAATGCTCAAGTAACCGTTCAACGCTTAACCGTAGCTAAAGTTGACGCTGAACGCAATCTTATTCTGGTTAAAGGTTCCATTCCGGGAGCTGCCGGTTCTTTCGTTGTAGTTAAAGAAACCGTAAAACCCAATAAGAAATAAGAACATAAGCGAAAGAAAGGAGGATGCTTCTAATGCCGAAGTTATCAGTGTATAATATTTCCGGTCAACCTACCGGTGAAGAAATAGAATTAAATGAAGTAGTTTTTGGCGTAGAGTTTAACGAAGCTGTTGTACATCAAGCAATCGTAATGCAGCACGCTAACCAGCGCCAGGGCACTGCTGCTACCAAAACCCGCGGCCTTGTTCGCGGCGGCGGACGTAAACCTTGGAAACAAAAAGGCACCGACCGTGCACGCAGCGGTTCTACCCGTTCTCCTCTGTGGGTAGGCGGCGGCACCGTATTTGGCCCGCAGCCCCGCAGTTATGACAAAAAAATGCCCCGTAAGGCACGCCGTCTGGCAATCCGCTGCGCACTGAGCGCAAAAGTTGCTGCTGGTGAAATGGTTGTAGTTGACGGTCTTGCATTTGATGCACCGAAAACCAAAAATGTTGTAGCAATGCTTGCTGCTTTTGATGCTGCTGATAAGAAAGCTCTTATCATTACCAACGGCGAGAATGAAAATGTTGAACTTTCTTCCCGCAATATGCCGAAGGTAACGGCTCTTTCCAATGGCTGCCTGAATTGCTTCGATTTACTTAACAATAATAAAGTATTCCTGGCTAAAGACGCTATTGCCAGAATTGAGGAGGTGCTCGCATAATGGCAACCAATCCTCGCGATTTGTTAATCCGCCCTGTAATCACCGAAAAAACTTCCGTTATGATGCAGGACAATAAATATACTTTTAAAGTGCCTCTTACTGCTAACAAAACTGAAATCAGACAAGCGGTAGAGAAAATTTTTAACGTAAAAGTTGAAAAAGTAAACACCGTGCGCGTACTTGGCAAAACTAAACGCATGGGCAGATACGTTGGCAAACGTTCCGATTATAAGAAAGCTATCGTGAAGCTGGCTGAAGGCAATACGATTCAAATTTTCGAAGGAATGTAATTTAACGTAATAAGGAGGTAAAATTAAATGGCTATTAAAAGCTTTAATCCGTATTCTCCTTCGAGACGCTTCATTACAGTGTCTACCTTCGAAGAGATTACGACAGATAAGCCGTACCGTCCTCTTGTTGAGAAACTTCAGAAACATGCTGGACGCAACAACACCGGCAAAATGACCGTACGCCATAAAGGCGGCGGCGTTAAAAGACTGTATCGTGTTATTGATTTCAAACGCACTAAAGACGGTATCCCCGCTCGCGTTGCAACCATTGAATACGATCCTAACCGCAATGCACGCATAGCTCTTGTAAACTATGTTGACGGCGAAAAACGCTACATCATCGCTCCGCTTGATTTGAAAGTTGGCGATATGATTGAAAGCGGTCCGGAAGCCGATATCAAAATCGGTAACTGCCTGCCGCTGAAAAATATTCCGCTTGGTACTACCGTACACAACGTTGAACTTAAAATCGGTAAAGGCGGCCAGATGGCACGCAGCGCCGGTTCTTCCGCTCAGCTGATGGCAAAAGAAGGCGAATATGCACTTCTCCGTCTGCCTTCCGGCGAAATCCGCAAAGTTCACATCAACTGCCGTGCAACTGTTGGCCAGGTTGGCAATATTGACTTTGAAAACATCACTATTGGTAAAGCCGGCCGTAACCGTTGGCTCGGTATCCGTCCTGCAAACCGCGGCGTAGTTATGAACCCGAACGACCATCCGCATGGCGGTGGCGAAGGCCATTCTCCTGTCGGCCGCAAACGCCCTGTTACTCCTTGGGGCAAATGTGCTTTCGGTACTCGTACCCGCAAGCAGAAAAAAGCTTCCAGCAAGCTGATTGTAAAACGCAGAACGAAATAATTAGCAGGTTAAAGAAAGGAGGCCCAAATAGTGTCCAGATCAATCAAAAAAGGACCTTATGTGCATGAAAGTCTTCTGAAGAAGATCGAAGCCATGAACGCTTCTAACGATAAAAAAGTTGTAAAGACCTGGTCTCGCAGCTCCACTATTCTTCCGGAATTTTTAGGACATACTATTGCCGTACATGACGGCCGTAAACATGTGCCTGTATTCATTACCGAAGATATGGTTGGCCATAAATTGGGAGAATTTGCTCCCACCCGTACTTACAAAGGTCATGCCGATAAAAGTACGGCTTTAAAATAAGGGGAAAGGGGGCAGATAGCATGGAAGCAAAAGCTGTTGCAAAATATGTTCGTATCGCGCCGCGCAAACTGCGCATCGTGATTAACCTTATCCGCGGCAAATCCGTGGGTGAAGCATTCGCGATCCTCAAACATACCCCTAAAGTTGGGTCTGAGGTAATCGAGAAGGTACTGCGCAGTGCAGTTGCCAATGCAGAGCATAACTTCGACATGAATGTAGACGAACTCGTTGTATCCACCTGCTTTGTGGATCAGGGTCCTACCATGAAGAGAATTCATCCGCGTTCCCGCGGACAAGCGTTTAAAATTTTGAAACGCTCCAGCCACGTAACCGTAGCAGTTAAAGAAAAATAATATCCCGAAGAAGGAGGGAAACGATAGTGGGTCAAAAAGTTAATCCGCATGGTCTGCGCGTAGGCATCATTAAAGGTTGGGATTCCAAATGGTATGCCGACAGAGACTATGAAAAATACTTATTGGAAGATATTAAAATCCGTGAATTCATTAAAGATAAACTGTTCTTATCCGGTATTTCTAAAGTAGAAATCGAACGTGCATCCAACAGAGCACGCATCTCTATCCACACCGCTAAACCCGGTATGGTAATCGGCCGTCAGGGCAGCAACATCGAATTGCTTAAAAACGATTTGAAAAAAATGACTGACAGCGTAATCGACATCAATATCGTTGAGGTTAAAACCCCGGATATGGACGCAACCCTTGTTGCAGAAAACATCGCTTCTCAGCTCGAACGCCGTATCGCTTTCCGCCGCGCTATGAAACAGTGCGTAGGCCGTACCATGCGTATGGGTGCGAAAGGTATTAAAGTACAGGTTAGCGGCCGTCTTGGCGGTGCAGAAATTGCCCGCAGCGAAAGCTACCGCGAAGGAAGCATTCCTCTGCACACTCTGCGTGCTGACATTGATTATGGTACCGCAGAAGCACATACTACCTACGGCCGTATCGGCGTAAAAGTATGGATTTATAAAGGCGAAGTCCTTCCTGAAAGTAAAGAAGTAGCAAAAGCTGCTCCGGCGAAGGAGGCATAAGTTAATGTTATTACCGAAGAGAGTTAAACATCGTAAACAGCACAGAGGCCGTATGACCGGACGTGCAATGCGCGGCAATAAAATTGCTCATGGCGATTATGGCCTGGTAGCACTTGAACCGGCCTGGATCACCAACCGTCAGATTGAAGCAGCCCGTATTGCTATGACCCGTTACATTAAACGTGGCGGCCAGGTATGGATTCAGATTTTCCCTGACAAACCTATCACCGCTAAACCGGCTGAAACCCGTATGGGTAGTGGTAAAGGCTCCCCGGAATACTGGGTTGCAGTTGTTAAACCCGGCCGTGTAATGTTTGAAATGAACGGCGTATCCGAAGAAATCGCTAAAGAAGCTATGCGTCTTGCTAGCCACAAACTGCCGATTAAGACTAAATTTGTGACCCGCGCACAGCAAGAAGCTGAAGCTGCCGCACAGGAAAAGGGTGGTGAAGCTTAATGAAAACCGCAGAAATCCGTGAAATGTCTGCTGCTGAATTAGACAACAAGCTGGCAGGTTTAAAAGAAGAACTCTTCAACCTGCGTTTTCAAATGGCAACCGGACAATGTGAAAACCCGATGAAAATTCACGAAATTAAAAAGTCCATTGCCCGTATTAAAACCATTCAGCGCCAGCGTGAATTAAACGCCTGAGTGTGTTTGAAGTATGAAGAAGGAGGAAACAGTTGTGACCGTTGAAAGAAATACGCGTGTTACCCGTATCGGTAAAGTAGTCAGCGACAAAATGCAGAAAACTGTTGTAGTTGCTGTTGAGCGTTTTGTAAAACATCCGGTATACGGTAAAGGTGTTCAACATACTATCAAATTTAAAGCTCACGATGAAAATAACGAAGCACATGTTGGCGATACTGTCCAAATTATGCAAACCCGTCCGCTTTCCAAAGATAAATGCTGGCGTGTTATTGAAATTTTAGAGCGTGCAAAATAATGAAATCTGCCGATTAATTAATTGGCAAGGGAGGTAAAACCATGATCCAACAACAGACTATTCTTAATGTCGGCGACAACACCGGCGCTAAGAAAGTTATGTGCATCCGCGTATTGGGCGGTTCCTACCGTAAATATGCTAATATTGGCGACGTAATCGTGTGTGCTGTAAAAGATGCATCACCCGGTGGCGTTGTAAAAAAAGGTGACGTTGTAAAGGCAGTTGTTGTTCGTTCAGCTAAGGGTGTCCGCCGTCCGGATGGTTCTTACATCCGCTTCGACGAAAATGCGGCAGTTGTAATCAAAGACGACAAAACTCCGCGCGGAACCCGCATCTTCGGGCCTGTTGCCCGCGAACTCCGTGAAAAAGACTTTATGAAAATCATTTCTCTGGCACCTGAAGTGCTGTAAGAAATTTGATGACGCACATAAGGAGGTGTACCTGAAATGACAGCAGCTAAAATGCACGTCAAGAAAGGCGACAAAGTTTTGGTACTGTCCGGTAAGGACAAAGGCAAAGAAGGCAAAATTATTATGGCCCTGCCGAAAAAATCCAAAGTTGTCGTTGAAGGCATTAATAAAGTAAAACGTCACACAAAACCGACTCAGAGCAATCCTCAGGGCGGCATTATCGTTAAAGAAGCTCCGATGGCTTCCGCAAAAGTTATGCTCGTTTGCCCGCATTGCCAGAAACCGACCCGTATTAAAAAAGTTGAAGTTTCCGGCAGCTTCGTAAGAGCCTGCAAAAAATGTGGCGAAGTAATAGATAAATAATCCGGGAAAGGAGGAAATGTTTGAATGGCAAAAACAAGATTGCAAGAAAAATATTTGTCTGAAGCCGTTAAAGGCCTGATGGACAAATTTAACTATAAAAATGTTATGGAAATTCCTAAAATCGAGAAAGTTGTCATCAATATGGGCGTTGGCGAAGCCGTTGGCAACAGCAAAGCTCTGGAATCTGCAGTAGCAGACCTGACCGCAATCTCCGGTCAGAAACCTGTTATCACCAAAGCAAAAAAATCCATCGCAGCTTTTAAACTCCGTCAGGGCATGCCGATTGGCGCAAAAGTTACTCTGCGCGGCGACCGCATGTACTACTTCCTCGACAAACTGATGAACATCGCACTGCCTCGTGTACGTGACTTCCGCGGTGTTAGCCCGACTGCATTCGATGGCCGCGGCAACTATGCACTTGGCTTGAAAGAACAATTGATTTTCCCGGAAATTGACTACGATAAGATTGATAAAGTACGCGGAATGGATATCATCATTGTTACGACCGCTAAGACTGATGAGGAAGCAAGAGAATTGCTCAGAATCCTCGGAATGCCGTTCAGCGCATAAGTTAGGAGGGAATACTTTGGCTAAGAAAGCCTTGATTGAAAAGTGGAATAAAGAGCCGAAATTTAAAGTACGCCGTTACAACCGCTGCAAAATTTGCGGCAGACCCCATGGTTATATGCGTAAATTTGGCATCTGCCGTATCTGCTTCCGTGAATACAGCTATCAGGGCGCTATTCCGGGAGTTACCAAAGCAAGCTGGTAATACAGCATTTTAGGAAGGAGGGTATTAAAGTATGGTAATGACTGACCCGATTGCCGATATGCTTACCCGTATTCGTAACGCAAATTCGGTTCATCATGATAAAGTTGAAATCCCGTGCTCTAAAATCAAAGTTGCTATCGCTGAGATTTTAAAGAACGAAGGTTTTATAAAAGATTTTGAAGTAATTGCTGATAATAAACAGAACGTTATCCGCGTCAGCCTGAAATATGGTGCCAACAAAGAGAAAGTTATTTCCGGCATTAAACGTATTTCCAAACCTGGTCTCAGAGTTTATTCTCAAAAAGACCAACTGCCCAGAGTTCTCGGAGGTCTTGGCATTGCAGTAATCTCTACTTCCCAAGGCCTTATGACTGATAAAGCAGCACGCAAAGCCGGCCTCGGCGGCGAAGTGCTTGCATACGTCTGGTAATACTGAAAGATAGGAGGTGCTCATAAGTGTCTAGAATTGGTAAGCATCCAATTACCGTGCCCGCTGGCGTAACAGTTACCATCGAAAACAACCTTGTTACCGTTAAGGGCCCTAAAGGCGAACTTTCCCGCCAAATCAACAAAGAAATGAAACTTACCATGGAGGACGGCGTTATCACCGTTGAACGTCCGAGCGACGACAAAGAACATCGCTCCATGCACGGTCTGTCCCGTACTCTCATTAATAATATGGTTATCGGCGTAACCCAGGGCTTTTCCAAAACTTTGGAAATTACCGGCGTAGGTTACCGTGCCGCAAAACAGGGTAACAACATTAACTTTACCCTTGGTTTTTCCCATCCTGTAGTTAAAGAGCCGCCTGCTGGTATTACCTTTGAGGTTCCGGCTCCGAACAAAATCGTAGTAAACGGTGCCGATAAAGAAAAAGTAGGCGCTGTTGCAGCAGAAATCCGCACTTTGCGTCCGCCTGAACCGTATAAAGGCAAAGGCATCCATTACGAAGGTGAACGTATCCGCCGTAAGATTGGTAAAGCAGGCGCTAAAGGCAAGAAGTAATTTCTAAAGGAAGGGAGTGAAACTCTTGCTTAACAGAGTTGATAAAAATGCGAAACGCCAGAAACGCCATCTGCGTGCCCGTCAATACATTTTCGGCACTGCTGAAAGACCGCGTTTGAACGTATACCGTTCCCTGGCAAACATTTACGCTCAGGTTATTAACGATGAAACTGGCGAAACCATTGTTTCTGCCAGCACTGTTGAAAAAGATAGAAAAGCCAATAACGGCGGCAACGTAGAAGCTGCCCGCGAAATTGGCAAAGCCATTGCCGAAAGAGCATTGGAAAAAGGCATTAAAGAAGTAGTATTTGACCGCGGTGGTTATCTTTACACCGGCCGTGTAGCAGCTCTTGCAGATGCAGCCCGTGAAGCTGGACTGCAATTCTAAAAGAAGGAGGAATAATAGTGGCTAATTTCAGAAATGAAGAAAGCGACTTGAAAGAGAAAGTCGTGTTCATCAACCGTGTTGCAAAGGTTGTTAAAGGCGGACGCCGTTTCTCCTTCTCTGCACTTGTTGTGGTAGGTGACGAAAACGGCCATGTTGGCATGGGCCTTGGCAAAGCGGCAGAAGTTCCCGAAGCTATTCGCAAGGGTGTAGAAGACGCTAAAAAGAATATGGTTAACGTTGCTTTGGTTGGTACAACCATTCCGCATGAATGCATTGGTGTGTTCGGTGCAGGCCGCGTATTTTTAAAACCGGCTGCAGAAGGTACCGGCGTTATTGCCGGCGGCCCTGTCCGTGCCGTACTCGAACTTGCAGGCGTACGTGATATCCTTACCAAATGCCAGGGTTCCAATAACCCGAATAACGTAGTTCGCGCAACTATTGAAGGTCTTCGTTCCTTAAAGAGTGCTGAAACGGTTGCTGCACTTCGCGGCAAAACCGTACAAGAAATTTTTGGCTAAGGAGGAAGCTCGATGCAACAACTTAAAGTTACGCTGACCCGCAGCCTTATCGGTTACCCGCAAGACCAGCGCATGACCGTAAAAGCTCTGGGCTTAGGAAAAATTAATTCTACTGCTATAAAAGACGATACCCCGGCTATCCGCGGTATGCTTCACAAAGTAAGACACCTTGTGAAGGTTGAAGTCGTTGAAGCTTAATGGAGGAGGTGCAACAGATGAATTTGCATGAATTATCACCTGCACCGGGTTCCAGAACCAAACATGTACGCGTTGGCCGTGGTTTGGGTTCCGGTCTTGGTAAAACATCCGGCAAAGGCCAAAAAGGACAAAAATCCCGCTCCGGCGGTGTAAAACGTCCGGGCTTTGAAGGTGGTCAAAGACCTTTGTATCTGCGTTTCCCGAAACGCGGTTTCTACAATAGATTCGGTTCTGACTATGTTGAAATCAACGTAGGCAGCCTTAATTGCTTTGAAGACGGCACAGTAGTTGAACCTGTAATGCTGATTGAATGCGGCATGGTTAAAAATATCCGTGACGGCGTCCGTATTCTCGGCAATGGTGAGCTTACCAAAAAACTCACCGTTCAGGCTATGGGCTTCAGCAAAACTGCTGAAGAAAAAATTATTGCAGCCGGCGGCAAAGTAGAGGTGATTTAAAGTGTTATCAGCCCTCGCAAATCTTTCTCAAGTAACAGAACTCAGGCGGAAAATCCTTTTTACTCTCGCCATGTTCGTCGTTTTTAGGGCTGGAACACATATCCCTGTTCCTGGCGTTAACGCAAGCATGATTGAGCAGCTGTTTAACAGCGGTAACCTCTTGGGTTTGCTCGATATGTTCTCTGGCGGTGCCTTGAGCAAATTTTCTGTTTTTGCGATGAGTATTACACCGTACATCAATGCTTCCATTATTCTGCAGCTTCTTAAAGTCGTTGTTCCTACGCTGGAACAGTGGGGCAAAGAAGGTGTGGAAGGACAGAAGAAAATTACCAAAGTAACCAGATACGGTACTGTTCTTCTTGGTTTCATCCAGGCATTGGGTATGGCGTATGGTTTAAGAATGGCAATTAATGACCCGAGCATTTTCTCCGTTCTTTTAATTGCGATTACTTTAACTGCCGGTACTGTATTTTTAATGTGGATTGGCGAGCAGATTACCGCTAAAGGTGTTGGCAACGGTATCTCCTTGATAATCTTTGCAGGTATCGTTTCCAGAATTCCTGACGGGCTGCACGTAATTTACCAGTATTTACAGGCCGGAACAATTAATGCTTTAAATGTACTTTTATTTGCTGTAATTGCAGTTGCCATGATCGTATTTGTAATTGCAATTACGCAGGGTATCCGTAAAGTACCGGTACAATACGCTAAACGCGTTGTTGGCCGTAAAATGTACGGCGGCCATTCCAGTTATATTCCGCTGAAAGTTAACCAGGCCGGCGTTATTCCTATCATCTTCGCATCTTCAATCCTTATGTTCCCGGTAACCATCGGACAGTTTGTTGACGTTGCGTGGATTAAAACGGTAGCAGGCTGGTTTGCATGGGGCTCTCCTTTGCAGACTACTTTGTATGTATTGATGATTTTGTTCTTCACATATTTCTATACTGCTGTAAGCATCAATATTAATGATGTGGCGGACAATCTAAAAAAATACGGCGGATTTATTCCCGGCCTGCGCCCCGGTAAACCTACCAGTGATTATCTGGACAAAATCATGACCAGAATCACTCTTGCCGGTGCAATTTTCCTTTCGCTGATTGCGCTTATGCCTAATGTCATCGGCTGGATGACCGGCATTGAAGGTGTTTACTTCGGCGGTACCGCTCTCTTAATCGTTGTTGGTGTAGCGCTCGATACCATGAAGCAGATTGAATCGCTCGTATTGATGCGTCACTATCAAGGTTTTATGAAATAGGAGGAATCAGGAAATGTATATTATTTTAATGGGACCTCCGGGTGCCGGCAAAGGCACTCAAGCAGAAAAATTAATTGCCGAATTTAAAATTCCCCATATTTCCACCGGGGATATGTTCCGTGCAGCAGTAAAGCAAGGAACTGAACTTGGCAAAGAAGCTAAAAGATATATGGATGCCGGACAGCTTGTTCCTGATGTTGTAACTATCGGCATTGTACGTGAAGGATTATCAAAACCCGAATGTGCAAACGGATTTATCCTTGACGGCTTCCCGAGAACTGAAGAACAGGCAGTTGCACTTGACGGCATCATGAAAGACCTGGGCATAAAGATGACAGGCGTAATCAATATCGTAGTTCCCGATGCTGAGCTTGTTGGCAGGGTAACCGGCAGACGCATCTGCAAATCCTGCGGCGCTACCTATCATGTAGCGTTCAACCCCAGCAAAGTGGAAGGTATGTGTGATAAATGCGGCGGGACGCTTTATCAACGTGACGACGACAAAGAAGAAACAATCAAAAACCGTCTGGAAGCATATCATTCCCAGACCGAGCCTTTAATAGAGTACTACAAAAAACAGGGCTTATATCATGAAATCGACGGTATGCAGCCGATTGACAAAGTATATGCCGATGTTAAAGATAGTCTCTCTGGCAACTGAGCAAGGAGGTATTGAGCGTGTCCAAACAAGATGTAATTGAGGTTGAAGGCACAATCTTGGAATCTTTGCCAAATGCCATGTTCCAGGTAAAATTGGAAAACGGCCATGTTATTCTGGCACACATATCCGGTAAGATACGTATGAACTTCATCAAAATTTTGCCTGGCGACAGGGTTACAGTGGAGCTTACTCCGTATGATCTGAACCGTGGAAGAATTACTTACCGTTTTAAATAAGCAAGACAGGCAAGAGGAGGTTAAAAAATGAAAGTCAGACCGTCTGTAAAGCCAATATGTGAAAAATGCAAAGTCATCAAACGTAAAGGCCATGTTATGGTAATCTGTGAAAACCCGAAACATAAACAAAAACAAGGATAAGAAGGAGGTGCGCTTTAATGGCACGTATTGCAGGTGTCGATTTACCGAGAGATAAACGTATTGAATACGCTTTACCTTATATTTATGGCATCGGACTTACTTTATCGAGAGAAATTCTCGCAAAAACCGGTATCAACCCTGATACCCGCGTTCGCGATCTCACCGAAGAAGAAGTTGCTAAAATCCGTGAAACTCTTGACGCTGATTATAAAGTAGAAGGTGACCTCCGCAGAGAGGAATCCCTCAATATTAAACGTTTAATTGAAATTGGTAGCTACCGCGGCCGCAGACATCGTATGGGTCTGCCTGTTCGCGGCCAGAACACCAAAAACAATGCACGTACCCGCAAAGGTCCTAAACGTACTATTGCCGGCAAGAAGAAATAATCAGTGAAGGAGGGATAAACGAGTGGCTGGTAAAAAAGTTGTTCGCAACAAGAAAAAAGTTAGCAAAAATATTATTAACGGTGTAGCTCATATCCGTTCGACTTTCAATAATACTATCGTTACTATCGCTGATACCGAAGGTAATGTTCTGAGCTGGGCATCCGCAGGCGGTCTTGGTTTCCGCGGCAGCCGCAAAAGCACTCCGTTCGCTGCACAGATGGCTGCTGAAGAAGCAACCAAAGCAGCTATGGAACATGGCCTGAAACAGGTTGAAGTTTATGTAAAAGGCCCCGGCGCCGGCCGTGAAGCCGCTATCCGCGCACTTCAGGCTGCTGGTCTTGAGGTTAACTCCATCAGAGACGTAACCCCGATTCCGCACAATGGCTGCCGTCCGCCGAAACGCAGAAGAGTATAATTGGAGGTGTAGCATAGATGGCAATTGATAGAACGCCTGTCCTGAAAAGATGCAGATCTTTGGGATTAACTCCGGCATTTCTGGGCATTAGCAAGGAATCTCACCGTCAGGCTAAACGCGCTAACAGAAAAAAGAGTGAATATGGCATTCAGTTAACTGAAAAACAAAAAGCAAAATTTATTTATGGCCTGCTGGAAAAACAATTCCGCGGCTACTACGACAGAGCTAAAAAAATGGAAGGCATCACCGGTGAAAACCTGCTCATCCTTCTGGAAAGAAGAATTGACAACGTTGTATTCCGCCTTGGTCTTGCAAACACCCGCCGTCAGGCTCGTCAGATTGTAAGACACGGCCATATCGCCGTTAACGGCAAACGCCTTGATATTCCTTCCGCTCTGGTAAAAGCAGGCGACGTTATTTCCGTTATGGAAGGCAGCCGTTCCAAAGAATATTTCAAAGGCATGGCTGAAACTCTTGTCGGCAAAACCGTTCCGGCATGGTTGATTCAGGACGCTGAAAATCTCGGCGGCAAAGTTGACCGTTACCCGACTCGTGAGGAAATTGATGTTCCTATCGAAGAACATCTCATCGTTGAGTTGTACTCCAAATAATAGTTTGAACATCTTCATGCCACCATATATTGGGCGTATTGTGGTAATACGCAAAAGAAGGAGGCTTTCCATATGATCGAATTAGAAAAACCAAAAATGGTCACAGCTGATATCAGCGATGACGGGCGTTATGGTAAATTTGTTTGGGAGCCGCTTGAAAGGGGCTACGGCATTACTCTCGGCAACAGCCTTCGCAGAGTATTGCTGTCCTCACTGCCGGGCGCAGCAGTAACCAGCGTTAAAATCGAAGGTGTACTGCATGAATTCTCTACAATTCCTGGCGTCAGGGAAGACGTTGCAGACATTATCTTAAACATCAAAGGCCTCTGCCTTAAACTGCACGGCGATGAACCTAAAGTTCTGCGCATTGAATGCAGCGGCGAGCAGGAGGTTACGGCAGCAAACATCATTGCTGACGCAGATGTGGAAATTTTAAACCCTGAACTGCACATTGCCACACTTGATACCGACGCGGTATTCAATATGGAAATTAATGTAGACAAAGGGTTGGGATATGTTCCGGCAGATAAGAATAAACGTGCGGATCAGCCGATAGGAGTTATTCCCGTTGATTCCATATATTCTCCTATTACCAGAGTGAAGTTCGGTGTTACCGATACTCGCGTAGGTAATGTTACCAACTATGACAAACTGACTTTGGAAGTTTGGACAGATGGCAGCGTAGAGCCTGATACTGCTGTAAGCATGGCATCCGGCATTATGATTGACTATCTGAAAATGTTCCAGCCGGCAGCTGAAACTGCTTCCGGCATCATCACCGTATCCGGCAGCACGGAAGAAGCTGCTGCAGAAGAACAGGGCGCACCGGCAGGTACAGGTTCCGTTTCCATTGACGACCTTGACCTTTCCGTACGTTCCAACAACTGCCTGCGCCGCGCCGGCATCAACACGGTTGATGAACTTATCCAAAGAACAGAAGAAGATATGATGAAAGTGCGTAACCTTGGCCGCAAATCGCTTGAAGAAGTTAAGAAAAAACTCAGTGATATGGGCCTTAGCTTGCGCAAAAGTGAAGAAGAATAAGAAGGGGGTCGGAAACAGATGGCATACAGAAAACTGGGCCGCAATTCCAGCAACCGTAAAGCATTGTTCCGCAGCATTTTAAGTTCTTTCTTCAAACACGAGAGAATCGAAACTACCGTAACTAAAGCTAAGGAAGTAAGCAAACATGCTGCTAAATTAATTACTTTGGCTAAACGCGGCGACCTTCATGCACGCCGCCTGGTAATGGCTGAGCTCGTGGACGAAGAAGCAACGAGAAAACTGTTTAACGAGATCGCTCCTAAATACGCAGACCGCCAGGGCGGCTTTACCCGTATTTATAAAGTTGGTCCGCGCCGCGGTGACGCTGCTGAAATGGCAATTATCGAGCTCATCTGATTGGTATAAACAGCTAACATAAACAAAAAGACAGCGGATAACCGCTGTTTTTTTGTTTATACATGTAAATTTCACGCAGCTTGGAAAAACACTTGCCGCAAACATGGTTAATTGTGTAAAATAATAACATAATAAATGTAATGGAGGCATAATAATGAGCGAAAACAGCAAAGTAAAATTTACAACCAATAAAGGTGTTTTTATTGCAGAAATTTTTGAAGACAAAGCACCGAATACTGCCAAAAACTTTTTGGATTTGGTAAATAAAGGCTTTTATGACGGTATTATTTTTCACCGTGTAATCGATGGCTTTATGATTCAGGGCGGCGACCCGACCGGTACAGGCATGGGCGGCCCCGGCTACAAAATTAAAGATGAATTTGGCGAAGGCCTTAAACATGATGACGAAGGCGTGCTTTCCATGGCAAATGCAGGCCCGAACACCGGCGGCAGCCAGTTCTTTATCACCCTTGCGCCTACTCCGTGGCTTGACGGGCATCACGCAATTTTCGGCCGTATTGTAGAAGGCATGGACAGAGTAAGATTAATCGGCGTAGTGCCGACTGATTTCCGTGACCGCCCGATTGAACCGGTAGTAATGGAAAAAGTTGAAGTTGTAAAATAATGCCGGCCTATGTATATATGCTGCGCTGCGCTGATGGTTCGCTTTATACCGGCTGGACCAATGATATGGAAAAACGCCTGAAAGCGCATCAAAGCGGGCAGGGCGCAAAATATACCCGCAGCCGCGGCCCGGTAGAGCTTGTTTACTGCGAGGAACTTACTGATAAAAGCGAAGCCTTAAAACGTGAATATGCAATTAAACAGTTAAGCCATACAGAAAAGCTGAAATTAATAGAACGTAACAAATTGAACACAATTTACTGAAAATATTTGCAATTTTGCCTAAAGTGCCTTGCTTTATTTATATTGATAGGGTATAATAGGCGGAGTGAGTGCGAGACAGTGTATTTTCGCACTTAAGTAATATTTTTAGGAGGCCCAGAAAAGATGACTGGCAAAGTAAAATGGTTTAACGCAGAAAAAGGTTACGGTTTCATTGAACGTGAAGAAGGCGGCGACGTATTCGTACATTTCTCCGCAATTCAGGCTGATGGATTCAAAACCCTCGAAGAAGGCCAAGCTGTGGAATTTGACGTAGTTGAAGGTCCCCGCGGCGAGCAGGCTGCTAACGTAGTTCGTCTGTAATATATAGTTATTAATACCAATTAATTATATAGAATCGGCTTATGAACAAACCGGAACGCATTTTCTCAGGAAGATGCGTTCTTTTTATTTATGTTTGCTTTTTAAAATGCTATAATTAAAATATATCAACAATTAAAGCAGGTATCATTATGAAAAGGCTCAAATTTATCTTAGTACTTTGTGTATGTATTTTCTGTTTTTCTGCGCAGGCTTTAGCTGCCGCCATATCACCCGAAAAGCAGGAAATTATAAAAGAATATTATTTTACAGAAGCGGTTAATATCGCCGCAGGGCTTTGCATTGGCATTTATGACCCGCAGCAGGCGCCGGAAATTGCCTACCTGCGCGATTACGGCTGGGAGATAGTGCCGTTTAAATTAAAAGACGGCAAAGTTGACAGCAGCATTGTTGTAGCCAAAAACCATATTAAAGAACAGGATATTGATTTTTATATAGTGGGTTTCCGCGGAAGCGCCAACAAAAGTGACTGGAAAATAAACCTTGAAACCGAACAGGTTCCGTATGGAGGTAGTACGGTTGAAGAATTTAAAACTTTTGCCCAAACTGTTAAAGCAGACGAAACGGTGCCTATGGTGCATAAAGGGTTTAACGAATATGTAAACACTGTTTTAAGTGCTACCATGCAGGATGGTTCAAGCAGTAAACGGTTTGTTGAGGAGATTAAAAATAATCCTAAAGTACGAGTGCTTTTAACAGGGCACAGCCTTGGCGGTGCGGTGGCAACGCTTACAGCGGAACGCCTTGTGAGCATGGGCATAGAAAAATGGCGCGTGCCGGTAATTACTTTCGGTGCGCCTGCCATAGGCAACGCGGCGTTTGCCAAAGCCTATGGCGATAAGATTTTGCTGTGGCGCATAACCAATACGGCAGACCCTGTTCCCGGAAGCTTGCAGACTTTTTTTGGCGGCTATAAGCAGTTTGGCAAACAATACAAATATAGTGTATCGCCTAAACTGGCAACACAGCAGCATGATATGGCAATGTATTTCGATGTATCGGTACACAAATATTACAAAGCGCTGCAAAAAGCGCAGGGTGCCGGGCTGATTGCAAAAACGCCAATGCAGCAGCTTAACGGCACAGAGCCTCTTGTAGCTGTATGGATAGGTTCCAGTCAAGCCTTGGAAAAGCGCCCTTATATGCCGGATATTCAAAGTTTTCTGCTTTCGGAATATCAGAACATGCTGCCAAGATATATAATTATGGATGACGACATCAAATTATACAGGCAGGAATTTTATCCGCTGAATTACTTTATCCGCGAGGCGCAGGCTGTTGGCGCAGATTACATTATAATTGCCGAAATGGACGGGCATCAGCCGCGAAACAGCCAAAACTGGTATATTAATATGAATCAGAGCGTTTTTAACGCAAATGGCGGATTGATAAATGTTATCAGCATTTCCAAGCTGGTTTCGCCGGTATCGGGCAATATGCACGCTGCCGTTTATGCCGTTAAAGAAGGGCGTACGCAGCTGAAGCAATACCTGCCCTTTATAAAAACCAGATATAACAAAACACCGCAGTGGATTAGTTTGGGAGAGGTTGAAAATTGAAAGAAGAAGCATTGCAGGAACTTGAACAACAACTGGCAAAATGCAGGGAGTGTAAACTGTGTGAATTTGCCAAAGGCCCTGTCGGCTGGTTTGGCTGCGCCGAAACGCCGATAGTATTTGTAGGTGAAGGCCCCGGCGGGGTCGAGGATGATTATGGCTGCCCGCTGATTGGCCCTTCCGGACAGCTTTTGGACAAAGCTTTGTGGGCAACCAAAATGACAAGGGACAGAGTAATTACAACCAATATAGTAAAATGCCGCCCGAAAGGAAACCGTACGCCTAATATTGCCGAAGCCGATTTTTGTGCGCAGCGCTGGCTGGAAAAAGAACTGGAAATTTTGCAGCCGAAAGTAATTGTGGCGCTGGGCAGCGTAGCGCTGCATTATTTGGGCAGCCCGGATATGCGCATTACCCGCGACCGCGGCAAATGGTTTAAATCGCGCCAGGGGTACGACTGCATTGCAACATATCATCCGGCGTATCTTCTGCGCCTTGCAGACCCGCATGTACTGAACCATGCCAAATGGGAAGTTTTTTATGATTTGGAGGCGGCGCGCAAAAAAGCAGAAGAAGCCGTACCGGATTATAAATTTATGAGTGAAGAAAAAACAGATTTATTCAAACTGTTTAAGAAACGTTAAAAAGAAAGTAAAAAATTTTTTACACAAAAGCATTAGTTAGGGGTTGCTAACTAATGCTTTTTATGTTATACTTCTAAATGTGAGTTAGATTAAGCTAACCAAGTATTCTGAAGAACCTTCTTCTTTTGATTACTGCTTAAATAACTGCGCTTTGACCAATGCCCCTCCTGAGGAATATTTGGTTAGCAATCTTTCTTTTTGGTGATATTATGGCACAAAGCATTCTTGGTTTTAACAATCTTGATGAATTTTTTGCTTTCCATGCGGCTCCTGCCATTGCAGGAATTAAACCGGCAAATTTGTTCAGCTGCCCTGCTGGGTTAATGCCGCAGGCGGAAGAAATACTGGAAGATTATGAAAAACAGTTTAAAGACAGCCATACGCGTTTTAAATTGTTGTGCCGCTGCCGTGCGCATATATTAATTTTGGTTTATGATACTGAACTTACCGAAAAGATTTTTCAAAAAAAGGTAACTCAAAATTATCTTGCCCGTTTTGGCTATGAGGCCAATACCGGCGTACAGGATTTTTTAAACCAGATTGCCGCAAAAATTGCGGGCGGAGAAAGCTTTCCGCATGAAATAGGCATCATTCTCGGCTATCCGCCGGAAGATATAGAAGGCTTTAAGCGTTATAAAGGGCGCAACTTTAAGTGCTGCGGTTACTGGAAGGTTTACGGCAACGCAGAACGTGCGCAAAAAATGTTTGATGCATATACGCTGTGCCGCGAAAAACTGATGCAGGCATTGCAGAACGGCGTAACGTTAAAAGTTGCTGCCGCTGCCATATAAAGGAGGTATTATTAATGGAAATAGCTGTAATTTACTGGTCCGGAACCGGCAATACAAAAATGATGGCCGAAGCCGTTGCCGAAGGCATTGCCGAAGCTGGTGCACAGGCCGTTGTTAAAAGCGTAAGTGAAATTACTCCCGACGAAGCGGCTGCTTATGATAAAATTGCTTTTGGCTGCAGTGCCATGGGCGCCGAAGTATTGGAAGAAACAGAATTTGAACCCTTCTTTACCATGGTTGAAGATAATTTAAAAGGCAAAAAAGTAGTGCTGTTCGGCTCTTACGGATGGGGCGGCAGCTACATGCAGGACTGGGAAGCCAGAGTACAGGCCGATGGTGCGGAACTTCTGCATCCGGGCGTACTTGCTATGGGCGAACCTGATGACGCTGCCAGACAGGAATGTAAAGAAATCGGCAGCCTGCTTGCCAAAGCTTAACTTATTCTCTGCATAAGCGGCCCTCCCCGTTTATGTTAAATCCATTTCTCCATAAAGCAGAAACAACGCCTCTAATATTAGGGGCGTTTTTCTGTTGCCTGGGAAATAAAATAATGATTTTTTGGTGAAATAGATTGTAAAAATTATTTTTTGAGATATAATTAAAGTAAGACAAGAGAGGTGACCTATGGAATTTTTAGCTAAAATAAACGACCCTGTGCTTTTGGCGCTGGCTTCAACCTGTTTTACCTGGTTTATGACGGCGCTTGGTGCAGGCATGGTTTTCTTTTTTAAAGAAATAAACAAGCGCGTGCTGAATATGATGCTCGGTTTTGCCGCAGGCATTATGGTTGCGGCTTCCTTCTGGTCGCTTTTGGAGCCTGCCATTGAAATGGCGCAGAGCGCGCCCATACCGGCATGGCTGGTAGCAGCTATCGGCTTTGTTAGCGGTGCGGGCTTTTTGTGCCTGGCAGACCACGTTATGCCGCATGCCCACTTCTTTGCCAAAGAGGGGCAGACGGAAGGCATACCGACGCATTTAAAACGCAGTATTCTTTTGGTATTCAGCATAACGCTGCATAATATACCGGAAGGGCTTGCAGTTGGCGTGGCCTTTGGCGCAGCGGCGGCAAGCGGCGACCATACATCCTTGCTTGCGGCTATGGCAGTGGCGCTTGGCATAGGCCTGCAAAACTTTCCGGAAGGAGCGGCGGTATCAATTCCGCTGAGGCGTGAAGGCATGAGCCGCTTTAAAAGCTTTATGTACGGACAGGCAAGCGGCGTGGTAGAACCCATGGCAGGCGTGCTTGGCGCGTGGGCTGTTGCCGGAATGACACCAGTTTTGCCGTATGCACTGGCATTTGCGGCCGGGGCGATGCTTTATGTAGTGGTAGAGGAACTGATACCCGAAGCGCAAAGCGGCGGCGAGCATGAAAGCGCAGATTTATCGACCATTGGCTTTATTGTGGGCTTTACCATAATGATGATAATGGACGTGGCACTTGGGTAATCAAAGCAGGGGCTTTGTAATAAACACAAAAGTTATTTAAGGAGATGAACAAAATGGAAAAAAGATTTTATGTTTGCAAACACTGTGGCAACATGGTTGGCATGATTAAAAATGCAGGCGTACCTATTATTTGCTGCGGCGAACCGATGGCTGAACTTACCGCCAACACCGTAGAAGCATCGCAGGAAAAACACCTGCCGGTTTACACTATGGAAGGCGGCGTACTGAAAGTACAGGTTGGCAGCGCCGAACACCCGATGCTGGCAGAGCATTATATTGAATGGATTTACGTGGAAACGGAACATGGCGGACAGCGCAAAGCACTGAAACCGGGCGACAAACCGGCAGCAGAATTTGCTTTTGCAGGCGGCGATAAACCTGTTGCCGTTTACGCTTACTGCAACCTGCACGGCTTGTGGAAAACCGAAGTAAAATAATATAAAAGTGTAAAATAAACCCGGAGCTTGCAAAACGCAGGCCCCGGGTTTTGCTTAAGTACGGCAGTATAAAATAATGCCGGTTTTTTGCTGTTAGTATGAAAGCAGGAAACCCCTTGTCAGTTTTTTAATTCTGCCTCTGTAAATCTGTAACATAACATGCCGGGAGTGGTAGCGGCGTTGAAGTAATAAAAAAATACGGTATGGCAACTAAAAAAGCATGGCACATCAGCTGCCATGCTTTTTTGCGTAAATGCAAAGGGCCGACGTGAAATATTTTTATAAAAAATGGGAACATCTTGTGGTGGGCATAAAGGTGTGATAAAATATTAATATCTAATAATTCTGATTAATTTGATTTGAAACGTATACATATAAAAAGTATTGCATTTTAAATCAAACAGAAAAATTTTTATGAGGTGGTTTTTATGAATGGGAAGAAAAATTTAGAAAGGGCAATTATACTGGGGTTAATTTTAAGTACCAGCGTGTATGGAAGTGCTTGGGCAGAGCCTATTGAAGCTGTTGATAATGAAAATTCAAGTGAATATACTAGTGTAATTCTAGATACTTCCATTGAAATAAATGATGGTGACAATGGTAATATTGTTCTTGACAATGCTGCAAAGCATACGGTATCTATTACGGCTAATGGAGAGAAAAGTAATATTAGCTTAAAAGGTGAAAATACAGCTATTTGGGTAGCAGATGATATTTTAGCTGGTACTACTGTAACTCTTAAGGCGGACGGAGATATTATTATCGATGCTGATAATGGCATACAAGCTAATGCCAAAGCAAGAGAAGATGAAAATGTATCACAAATTAATTTAACTGCAAAAAATAATAAAATAACCGCAAATAAGATTGGTATTTATAGCACTGGCGGTGTGGATGTTTTATTAAACGCTGAAAGTAATGAAATAATTTCTGAAGGTGCTTACGGTATTCAGGCTACAGAAAGTTCTGATGGATATTTAACTTTAACTGCGACCAACGGGGATAATATTGTTAAAGCGGAAAATGGTACTGCAATTAGGGCTAATGGTGAAAAAGTAATTACTTTAGATGCATCAGGCAATAATATAGTAATTGGCGGAATATATGGTATTGAAAATACAGAAACAAATCAGTTTATAAAAACTCCTGATAAAATTTATACCGATTTAGATGCTGTTAATAATATTATTTATGGTACTGATACAGCCATTAAATCTGACGGTTTAGGTATTACTGATATAAAGGCTGATCAGAATAATAATATTGGTTTTTTAACTAATGACAATGGAGAAATAACTGATATTGCCCAAACTGGTATTAATGTTACGGAAGGTACTGTTAAAGTAACGGCAGATGGTAATAATATTATAAAAGCATTCGAATATGGCAGCTATGCTTCTGGTAATGGCAGTAAAGTTTCTCTCAATGCTAAAGAAAATAGAATGACTGTAACAGGTGGCGCTAATAGTGAAATGACTACAGGTATTTATGCTGGCGCTAATGGTCAGCAAGAAGTGGTTTCTGACACTACTACAATAGATGTTTCATCTGTAGCTGGAAGGGTTATTGGTATTCATAGTGATAATAATGGCTCTGTTTATATTGATACAGATTCTTTAACGATTAATTCATCGTTTACAGGAACTGGCAGTGGCTCTGATACACATGGTATTTTAGCTGGAAATATTGGCAATAGTAATACTTCTGCTAATGTTGATGTTGATGCAATCAACGATATTAATATTAAAGTTCAATCGCAAGCTGTTTATGATAGTTACCAAGAATCAATAGCCGCTGTTAAAGCTAATAAAGGTACAAATATTGATGTGAAGTCAGAACAGGGTGATGTTAATTTTAAAGTATTAAGCGATGCGGCCAGCAGAGGTATTAGTGCTGAAGAAAATGCAAGTGTAAATACTGAAGCTACTGTTGGAAATATTACAATAAATGTAGATACAGGTACTGGTGTTAATGCCGAATGTAAGGCAGAAGTATCTTTAAAAGCTGGTAAAGATATAGAAATAAACTCTTTTAAAGATGAAGATACAGATTCACATGGGAATACGGGTATACGTTCTGTTGGTGGTATTATAGATATTACAGCTGGAGGAAACATAGATATTAAAGCAATAAATGCTAACAAAACTTCAAAAGGTGGTTGGGGGATACATAGCGTTGCACAAAATAATCCAGAAACAACACTAAACATAGATGCTGAAGGAATGCTTTCTGTTTATGGATCTGGCACTAATGCATACGGTGTATATATTTCGAGTAATAAAGAAGCAAAAATTGATGCAAATTTAGGCGTTGATATTAATGCTGTTGGTGGCGGTGAAAATGCATTTGGATTGTATACTGATAAAACAAATACAAAATTAATTTCTGAAGGTGATATTAATATTTCAACAAATAATAATAATACATATAATCCTTCTTGGGACGATTATTATTGGAATGCAGCTGTATCTAATATCAGCGATAATAATGATGTATTATTGGACGGAAAAAATATAAATATTTCTTCTACTGGCACAGATGCATGGACTATTGGTATTGATAGAGAATCTAGCAGTAGTGAAGCTGGTCAGGATTTATTTACTGTTAATGCAGATGAAAATATAAATGTTATTGTTAATAATAGCGGAGCAAATGCATATGGTGTATATAATTGGAGTGGAAATTATTCAAAAGAAGGCAGTAATACAAGTATATTAAATATTGGTGCGAACAAAGATATATTAATTAATGTCTATAATAAGGATGCTGGTGCATTCGGCTTATACAATTCTTATTATGAAGAAGGAAATGTCAATGGTTCAGCCAATGTTATTATAACGGCTGGAAAAGATATTAATATAGGGTCTCAATCTGATGGTAGTTGGAGCAGAGGTGTATATACTGAATTTGCAGATACAGAACTTAATGCAAATAATATTACTATCAGTGCGATAGCAAATTCTGATGCTGAAGGAACTACCGGTTATGGCATTTATGCAAGTTATTATCAAAACGAATGGACAGATATTGATAATGGAACAACAGTAACTTTGGATAGTACAGTTTCTAATACGATTAGTGCTACTCATAGAGGTATTTTTGCCGAAGGGGCAGCTGAAGAAAATCCTACAACGGTTTCTTTAAATGCTGGTGTAGATAATAATATTTATTCTGGCGAAATTGTTATGATTACTGATACAAAAACAGGAGTTTCTACAGAGTATGGCCATCAATCAGCAGTGTATGCTTTAAGTGGCAGTGATGTTGATTTAGCAGCCGGTGAACAAAACTATCTGCTTGGTGCTGTATATGCTAACGGTAGTGGTACTAATGTTGATGTAAAAGGTAAAGATAGTAGCACTGCAACTAACGTTGTACGTTCTGCCGCTGTTATTGATGGCGCAGGCGGACTTGATGGTAAAGTAACTACCACAGATCCAGAAACTGGAGAATCTGTAACAACTGGTTTGGATGTAGTTTCTGCCCTGTATGCTGAAAAAGGTGCTGTGATTAATGTTTCTGGTATCAATGATTTCCGTACATATTATAGTAATCCTTTGGATTCATATACATCTGAAAGGGTTGTTTGGGCATATGATACTGCCGATATAAATATTGACGGTTATACAAATATTAGTACAACGTTATATAACGAATCGCCTAACAGCAAAGACATTGCCATTGCTGCAGGAACAGCAACGAACCTAAAAGCAGATGACGTTAATGCTCCTGTTGAAGATCGTGCAACTGTAACTTTAAATTATGATAACTTTACTACCAATGACGGTAAACAGGCGGTCAGCGAAATAACTGGCGACATTCTTTCTGCTTATGCTGGACAGGTAGATATTACTACCGATAATTCTGAGGCAAGCATTAATATTAACGGCAACCTGCTTGCTGGTAATAATGGTATTTTAAATGTTAACCTTGGTGAAGGCGGCGTTTTGACTGGCCGTGCCGATGATTATGGTGATGCAGGTGCAAATCCGTCAGGGGTTGGCGATGGCAACGATGGTCATCAAAGTAGTGAATTTTTTGACCCGGCATTCAGCAGTGAAATATTTAAAGGCGGCGAAGTAAACCTTACAATGGGAGAAAACTCACGCTGGAATGTAACAGGGCAAAGCTGGATTACCAGAATTAACACAGCTGAGAACAGTAATGCCATTATTGACCTTGTTGGAAGTAATACAGATAGAAATACAACAGCACATGCGCTTACAGTTTATGAAATGAATGGTGATGCTAACTTTAACATGAGTCTTGATGCTGACCGTGACGTAAGTGACATGCTGTACATAAAAAATGCAAACGGCAATTATGTTGTAAATGTTATAGATGCAGTAACAGAAGAAGATATGTATGCAGCAAGAACTGACGGCGGTACTTTTGATGGTTTGCGTTTTGCTACGGTAGGTAAAGATTCTACTGCAAGCTTTAGAGCTATTACTTATGATGGTGGCTTTAATAATGTTGAATATATTATTGGCAGCGACAGCTATGACGAAAGTACTGAAAACCATCATTACAACGGTGATTCCCTTGATGCAGAAAAACCGGGTGATTCAACTGTTGATGACTTCTTTAAAAATAATGGCACGCCGGGTTCAACTACTGGAGCTACAAACGGGTTAGCAAAAGCTTCGCTTATGGCTTTGCCTGTAAACGAAACTAATAATGCTGAAAACGATGATTTAACAAATGTAGAAGTAAATACCGATGAAACTACAAACTTTAAACTTATTGGCGTTAAAAATACAGAAGTTAGTGATGGCGGTAAAACCATGCTTAATATGAGCCGTGCCAACTACAGCAACGCCATTTATATGGACCGCTTGAACAAACGCCTTGGTGAAGCACGCTATATTAACAGTGAAGAAGATGAAGGCATGTGGGTACGTATCCGCCATGACCGCATTGGCAAAGATGATGCTTACCGCAGCCAGAACACCATGTATGAACTCGGCTATGACCAGAAACAGGAATGCGATAACGGCGAACGCCGCGTAGGCATGGCAATAGACTACATGCATGGCGATACCGGTTATAACGATATTGCAGGCAAAGGCGAAATTGACCGTTATGGTTTGTGGCTGTATGATACATGGATGGGTGATAAAGGTCACTATGCCGACTATGTAGCTAAATGGGGACATCTCTCCAACGATTTTGAAATTTACAACAGCCGCGGCGAGGTAACAGGCGATTACAGCAACAATGTATTCAGCGTAAGTGCAGAATACGGACGTAAAAAAGATATTGGCAACGACTGGTACTTTGAACCTCAGGTACAGGCACAGCTGGCACGCGTAACGGGTGCTGATTATACAACCAACCAGGGCACAAAAGTAAGTGTTGACGGTATCAACAGCTTAATCGGCCGTGCGGGCTTCCGCCTTGGTAAAGACTTTGGCGAAGAAAAACAAAGCACTGTTTACATTAAAGCAGACGTACTGCATGAATTCCTTGGCGACCAGGACATCCGCGCACTTGATTCAACAACTAATGGTAACTGGCAGACAGTAAGCTACGAAAACGAAGGTACCTGGTATGATGTAGGTTTTGGCTTTGCAACCCAGATGAGCAAAAACAGCTATGCCTTCATGGATTTTGAAAAATCCTTCGGTAACGATAACGACGAAACCTACCAGATTAACGTTGGCATGCAGTGGAGCTTTTAATTGAGATAGCTGGTTATTAACAAGCTGAAAGCTAAGTTAACAATTGTTTGGTAAAGCTATGTAAATTTTGCAATTGAATAGAGAGCAAAATTTGCAAAAGGTAATTTAATAATTAAAAACCAGAAGGGTTGTGCTGCAAAGGCAACAGATAAAATGCGGCGGCTGATTTTAGGGCAATTTGTAAATCTGGCAGGGTTTATTATCCGGATAGATATGCAGAAGCCGCAGCATTTTTACAGAACCGGAGCAGTACAGCCTTTCGTTTTTAAGTAAAAATGCGGTAATAGTAATACAGATAAGCAAATAAAGAAAACGAGGTAAAAATGAATCAGGAAAATACAGGGCTTGATGAAATAGTGCTGGAAAAGTTTGCGGCAGGCGGTACGGTAGAGTTTGAAAATTATCTGCCGCGCTGCAGAAGCGGCATGCGCACATGGGAACTAAAAATAAGGGATGAAGACGGCAGCCGCAGAATTGTGGTAATTCGCGACAGCGGCTTAAATGTTACCGGCACGGAGGTGGCGGTGCAGCCTTTTACAAACCGCGCTGAGCGCAACGAAGAAATTTGCAGGCTTTATGGTGAATGTCACTTGTCGCAGGTGTTTTTGGCCAATTTGTTTAATATCAGCCAGCCTGCTGTTTCGGTAATTATTAAGGGCTGCAGGCAAAGCAATTAAAAACTTACAATTAAAGGGTTTTGCCTGCTGTTTAGAGAATTATACCTTAATTAAACTTTCCGCACAGGAGGGATTGGTTATGAGTGAATTAAGTGAAAGAATCGGCACGGCGGCAGGCAATGCTTTTAAAAGCGGCTTTAACTGCGGCGAGGCAATTTTGCATGCGTTCCGCACTGAAGGCGGCTTAAAGATTGACGACAATACCATGCGCATGGTTACGGCGTTTGGCGGCGGCATGGGGCACGCCCGCGCTGTTTGCGGTGCGCTGGTTGGCTCGGTAATGGTCATCAGTTATTTTGTTGGGCGTACCAGCCCGCAGGAAAAGCCTTTGCCGGAAGTTTACCCTTACAGTAAGGAATATCATGATTTGTTTGTAAAAGAATTTGGTTCTTCCGAATGTAAAGATTTGATGCCGTATGAGTTTAACACGCGTGAGCATTTAATTAACTGCTTAAAGCTTGTTAACCGTATGGGCAAATTTTTGGCAGAGTATTTGGAGAGCAAGGGCTTTTTAAAATAGCATAAAAGTTTTTTGGCACCGCTGGCGGATGATACCGGCGGTGCTTTTTTACATATTTTTTACTTACGCTGCATTAAATTTTTAAATAATTTGCTTATAATAAAGCCAACCTAAAATAACAATATACTAAACTGCCATTTTAAAGGAGGACTAAAGTTTTATGAAATTATCCAGCAAAAAAAGAAAAACCGCTGCTGCCGTTTGTGCATTTTTAAGCATTTTTGGCTGTGCCGCAGCAGCAAATGTATATCTTCCTGCCCATGTTGAAGCTGCGGGCTATACCGTTCAGGAAAAGAACCCTGTAAGCGTAATGCCTATTAACCGGGCCAAATTTTTAAAAGGCCAGCGCTTTGATTTGCAGGTAGAAGTTAAAGGGCTTGCTGATGATTTTAAAGTAACTGTTGACGGCGTTGACGCCGAAAAATATTTTGGCAAAAAAGGCGAAGTTAAAACTGCTGACGGCGTAACCGTTTACTGCATTCCTGATGTTGCCTTTACCAAAGCAGGCGCTGTTAAAGTAGAAGCTGTAAGCGGCGGCAATAAAAATGTTGTAAACTACACTGTTACCGACGCCAAAGCCAAGAAAAAAGCCAAAAACGTAATTCTGTTTGTAGGCGACGGCATGAGCCTGCAGGCACGCGAAATGGCCCGTATCCTTTCCAAAGGCCTGAGCGACGGCAAATATAACGACCTTTTGAACATGGAAAAAATGCCGCACATGGCTGTTATTACAACTTCCGGCTATGATTCTTTGGTAACGGACTCCGCCAACAGCGCATCTGCTTATGCAACCGGCCATAAATCCGTTAACAACGCTATGGGCGTATATGCCAACAGCACCAAAGACCCGTTTGATGACCCGAAAGTAGAAAACATTATCGAGCTTGTTAAACGTACCAAAGGCATGGCAACCGGCATTGTTTCCACCTCAAACATTACCGACGCTACTCCGGCAGCTATGCTGAGCCATACCCGCCGCCGTGCTGAACAGAACTTTATTGCCGAAACCATGACCGAAGATTATCACCGTCCGGACGTTATCATGGGCGGTGGTTCCCGCCACTTCATTCCGATGAATGTGCCCGGTTCCAAACGCAAAGATAATGTTAACGTTGTAGAACAGTTTAAAGATTTGGGCTATACTTTCTCCGGCAACAGAACCGAGCTTTTGAATACTCCGGCAGACGAAGATAAAATTCTTGGCCTGTACCAGCTGGATAACATGAATGTATATATCGACCGCGCCATGCTGAAAAACCCGAAAGTTCTGGGCGGCTTTAATGACCAGCCGGGCCTTGTGGAAATGACTCAGCGCGCTATTGATACTTTAAGCAAAAATGAAAACGGCTTCTTCCTGATGGTTGAAGGCGCCTGCGTTGATAAACAGCTGCACGTTATGGACTGGCAGCGTGCCGCTTACGACAACATTGAACTTGACCAGGCTGTTGGCGTAGCCAAGAAATTTGCTGCCGAAAACGGCAATGACACTCTGATTATTGTAGTTGCCGACCATGCACACGGCGCAAGCATTACCGGCACTTACCATGAACTGGACGGCAAAACCGGCCGCGAAGCAGTACGTACTTATGCAGCAGCAGGCTGGCCGACTTTTGAAGACCGCGACGGCGACGGCTACCCCGACAACCCGAACCCGGACGTAACCCTTGCAGTTCAGTTTGCTAACCATCCGGATACCAACATCAACTATAAATTTAAAGAAGTTCCGACTTCCCCGGCTATTATGGCAGGCGACAAAGCCATTGCCAACCCGAAACTGGAAGGCGAATTCTACAAAGGCAACATTCCTTACAAGGAATCCCAGGAAGTTCACTCCGCTGACGATATCCTGCTGAATGCCATGGGCCCCGGCAGCGAATATTTCAACGGCGTAATGGACAACACCGAGGTATTCTTCGGTATGGTTAGAGCCCTTGGCCTTGACGGAACCAAAAACTACAAAAAATAATTAAATTACGGAGGCAGGAAGATGCTCAGAAACTTTTTGAAAAGTTTTCTGCTTTCGTTCCTGCTGCTGGCAGGCGGTGCCTTTACCGCCGCAGACTTGCCGTTAAAGGCGGTTCACTTTGAACCGCCTTTTTTGTGCAGCAGGGCAGAAGCAGCAATAAGCATGACTTTTGATGAAATGTATGCCGGTGTTTCTTCGCTTGGCATTACGTTTTCCGATAAACTGAAAAACAGCGAAGGGCAGACGGTGCAGATGACAGGCTTTATGGCGCCGCCCTTAACGCCTACCATTAACTTTTTTGTGCTGACGCGCGAGCCGATGAGTATTTGCCCGTTTTGCAGCACGGACGCCGACTGGCCTGCGGATATTGTTGTTGTGCAGCTCAGCGAGCCTGTTGTGGCATTGCCGTTTGACCGTCCGATAAGCGTTACCGGCACACTGGAATTAGGCACGGAAGTTGACGCCGAAACAGGCTTTGTAAGCCTTGTGCGCATACAGGCGCAGTCACTGGAGGCTTTATAATGCTTTTGGAAATTAAAAACGTATTTAAACAGGTTACGGAACCTTCAGGTGAAATTATTACCGTCAGCCACGCAGAGCATTTAATGCTTGATAAAGGCGGGCAAATGCTTTTAACCGGCCCGTCCGGCAGCGGCAAAACAACCCTTCTGCATATGATTGCAGGGCTTCTTACGCCAAGCGGCGGCGAAATTTATTTTGACGGCGCGCGCATTGATAATATGCCGGAAAAAGAGCGCGATTTATGGCGTGCGCGCAATATCGGCTATGTGTTTCAAAAGCTGAACCTTATAGAAGCGCTGACGGCGGAAGAAAACATTTTACTGGCCGGTTATTTTGCAGGCGGAAATATGGCTGAACTAAAAAAACGTGCAGCCATGCTTTTGGAGCGCGTGGGGCTGGCAAATAAAAAAGACACATTGCCCGGGAAATTAAGCATCGGCGAACAGCAGCGCATAGCCGTTGTGCGCGCCGTTATCAACAAGCCGGTGCTGCTTTTGGCAGATGAACCCACGGCAAGCCTTGATGCGGAAAACAGCCGCATTGTGCTGGGGCTTCTGCGTGGTTTGTGCAGCGAAAACGGCACGGCGCTTATCCTTTCCACGCATGACGAAAGCGTTAAAGAACAGTTTGACGAATGGTTTGACATTAAAGGCGGGAGGTTCATAACTCATGAGCATCATTAAAATAGTACGCCGTAATATTATGTTTAAACCTTTGCAAAGCCTTGTTGCCTGCTTTGTTGTTATGGCAAGCATTGCCATGGCGGTGCTGGTGCTGCTTTTGGCAGACGGCGTGCACAGAGGGCTTACGGCGGCGGCAGAACCTTTTCCGATAGTTGCGGGCAGCAAAGGGAGCCCTAATCAGCTGGTGCTGAATACAGTATTTTTAAAAGATACGCCCATGAGCAACATCAGTTATACGGAAGTAGAAAATCTGCGCGCCAATAAAAATGTGGCAATGGCAGTGCCTTTCGGTTACGGAGATAATTACCGCGGCTTCCGCATGGCGGGGACGGAAAAGGAAATTTTTAATTATGTAATTAACCCGCAGCGCGGCAAGTGGCTGCAAATAAACGAAGGGCGTGCGTTTGAAGCACCTTTTGAAGCTGTGCTCGGCGCAAGAATGGCAGCCATGACGGGCTTAAAAGTTGGCGATACTTTTAAAACTTCGCACGGCATGGTAGAAATTCCGGGCAGCAAAGGCCATGCGCAGGAATATAAAGTAGTTGGCATTTTAAAGCCGGTTAACGGGCCGTATGACCAAAGCATTTTAACCGATATTAAAAGCATTTGGGCTGCCCATGCAGGGCATGGCGCGACGGTGCAGGGCGTAACCGGGGTGCTGATTAAGCCTGCCGGCTATGCGCAGGCACTGGCAGTGCTTTCCCAATACCGCAATAATAAGGAAATGCAGGTGGTATTTCCTTCGCAGACAATAATAGAGCTGTTTTCGGTAATGGGCGATGCTGAAAAAGTGCTGCAAATTATAAGCTATGCCGTAATTTTGCTGTCGCTGATTATTATTGCCTTTACAACTTACTGGGCAGCAGCCATGCGCAGGCACGACAACGCTGTTATGCGTGCCATTGGGGCAGGGCAGAAAGCAATTATTAAAATTAACTTTTTGCAGGGCATGCTGCTTTCCTGCATGGGCACGGCGGCAGGCGCGGTGCTTGGGCACGGTGCTTTTGCGGCGCTGGCATATCTGCTTCGCGAAAAAACTGCCGTTAACCTTACCGCAGGCTTTACTTTGCAGGAGGGCATTATGATAGCCGTTGTAGTGGCAGCGGCGGCGGTGTTCAGCTTTATTCCGGCAGCGGCGGCATGCCGCAGGCAAGCTGCGGACGATTTGTGAAATTTTTGGGCCCTGCTTTTGTTGAAAGGTATTTATGCTATAATTAACCTAACAACAAACCAAAAGGAGGGTTTTTATGAAAATCGCAAAAACTCTGGCAGCAGCGGCATTGTGCCTGTCGGTATGCTCGGCGGCATTTGCGGCACCGGCTGTAAAAACATTTGACGTACACGAAGGCAGCGTAAAGATTGACGTTCCGCAAATTAAAGGCGCAGCAGGCGGCAAATTTGCCGATAATAAAATTAACAACACTTTAAATTTTTATGTTTTAAAGCAGCTGTATACAGCTCTGCCTTTAAGCATGAGAAACGATAACGTTATGCGCACTGCTTATGATAAAACCTTTAAAGCCAAAGACGGCAGCGAGGACGCACGCGAATTTGTTGAAGACGTGGCCGGTTTTGTTAATTTTAAACTGCGCTGCGACCTTGAAGATGTAAAACAGTACGGCGGCACCAGCGTGCCAAGCTATGATTTGCAGGGGCAGTATACCGTGCATTTTAAAGGCGATAATTATTTAAGCGTTGAGCAGCGCGGTTACATTTATACCGGCGGCGCTCACGGTATGACGCTTTTTAATGCGGCAACGTTTGATTTAAACACCGGCAGGGAGCTTGAACTGGCCGATTTATTTAAAAACGGCAGCAACTATCTGGAACGCATCAATAAAGTTGTTGCAGCCAAAGTAGCCGAAGACTCCAGAATGTTCTTCGGGCCGGTAGAAGTAAAAGACGGCGACCGTTTTTATATTCAGGACGGCAAAAATCTTGTAATTGCCTACCCGCCTTATGAAGTAGCTCCTTATGCAGCTGGTGTTGTAACCTTTGCCATTCCGCTGGACGGCTTGAGCGATATTTTGGCAGTTGATATAAAATAACACCTCCGAACCTTAAAAATAAAATTAAAATCTATTTATTTTAGCAGGTTGAAATGTTATAATAAATTTAGTCAACGGGGACTTCACAAATTGGTGGAGTCCCTTCTTTTTTAATATTTTGGAAGGTGAGGAAGTGATTTTATGGCAAAAGCAGAAGTAAAACAAAAGGGGTTCTTCGATAAAGCGATGGACTTTATTGAAAAAATCGGCAATGCCATGCCGGACCCTGTCAGCCTGTTCATTATTCTGGCTGTTGTGGTTGTAATTCTTTCTGCTGTTTTGGGAAGCATTGGTTATGGTGCTGTGCATCCCGGTACCGGCAAAACCATTCAGGTAGTAAATCTTTTAACTAAAGATGGTTTCCGCGATATGTACAGCAAGGCCGTTGCCAACTATTCAAACTTTGCGCCGCTGGGCATGGTAATGGTATGCATTATCGGCGCAGCTGTTGCAGAAAAGAGCGGGTTCCTTGTAACCATGATGAAACAGGTTATGGGCGACGCCAAATCGTGGATGGTAACCTTTGCCATTCTTTTTGTTGCAATTAACGCTAACCTTGCGGGCGACGCCGGCTATATTGTTATGCCGCCGCTGGCAGCAGTTATTTATATGGGCATGGGGCGCAGCCCTGTTTTGGGCATGATTGTTGCCTATGCCGGTTGTGCAGGCGGTTTTAGTGCCAATATTATGCTTGGCATGACGGACGCTCTGGCTTACGGCTTTACCGAAAGCGCAGCACGCATGATTGACCCTAACTATCAGGCAACTATGGCCATTAACTGGTATTTTTTAATTGTATCCTGTATTTTGCTTGCTGTTTTTGGTACGCTGCTGACGGAAAAATTCCTGGTAAAACGTTTCCCGACAACCAAAGAAGATTTACTAAAATATAATTTTGACGAATCGGAAGGGCAGATTACCGAGGCACAGAAGCGCGGCTTAAAATGGGCTGTTATCGGACTTGTAATTTTTGTAATTGCGCTTGTTGCCGCCTGCATAGGTGATGACCCGCTTCTGGCAGACCCCAAAACACATTCTGTTATGACTAACGGTTCTCCGTTTATGAACGGCATTATTTTAACGGTTACCGTTGCGCTGTTTGTTGTTGGTGCCTGCTATGGCTTTGGCTGCGGCAAATACAAAAATGACCGCGATTTGTTTGCCGATATAACTCTTGGCTTTAAAGATATGGCCGGTTACATTTTTATGTGCTTCTTTATCGCTCAGTTTACCAGCTATTTTGCATGGAGCAATTTGGGCATTGTAATGGCAATTAAAGGCGCGGAAGCTTTAAAGGCAATGGAATTTACCGGTGCGCCGCTTCTGATTGGCCTTATTTTTGTATCGTGCCTTGTTAATATTCTTATCGGTTCTGCTTCCGCAAAATGGGCAATTCTGGCGCCGATTTTTGTGCCGATGTTGATGCTGATGGGCTTTGACCCGGCCGTTACGCAGGTTTCTTACCGCATAGGCGATTCAATTACCAACCCGCTGTCGCCGCTGTTCCCGTACTGCCCGGTTATTTTGGGCTTTGTACGCAGGTACGCGCCGGAGATGGGGCTTGGTTCCGTTATCGCCAACATGGTGCCGTTTTCCGTTACTTTTACGGTTATCTGGATTATCCAGCTTCTGGTATGGATTTTCCTTGATATTCCTCTTGGCCCGGGCGGCGGTATTTTCCTTAACTGATAATTTAAACGTAAATACAGCGGCTGCTTAAAGGGCAGCCGCTTTTATAAGGAGTATGGCTATGTACTATTCTAAAATTAATATTTCCGTTCATGGCAGTTCCGCGCATGGCTCTACGCCGCATTTAGGCAAAGACGCTATTGTTGCGGCATCGTCTTTTATTTTAAACGCGCAGGCTCTTGTAAGCCGCTTAAACAATCCGCTTAAGCCGCTGGTATTTACGGTAAGCGGTGTTAACGGGGGCACGCAGTTTAACATTATTACCGATTTGGTAAAAATGACGGCTTATTTATATGCCGGGGATGAAGAAAACTTTAAAGCCGCTCAGCCCGGCCTTACGGCAATTGCCCAAAGCACAGCCGCAGCATTTGGCTGTACGGCAGAAGTTGAATTCACCCAAGTGCAGAAAGACGGAGGTGAGGCATAATGAACTTTAAAGAACTTGCTTTAAAAGAAGAAAGCTATATTATAGAGCAGCGCCGCTGGCTGCATGCCCATCCGGAACTTGGCACCAAAGAATATAAAACAACGGAACATATTGTAAACGAACTGAAATCCTTCGGCATTGAAGTACAGGTTTTTGACGATATTACCGGCTGTGTCGGCATTATCCGCGGAAAGCAGCCCGGAAGCACGGTAATGCTGCGCGCAGATATCGATGCGCTGCCGATACAGGAAGAAAACAACTGCGGCTTCTGCTCGCAGAACAGCGGCGTTATGCATGCCTGCGGGCACGACTGCCATACGGCAATGCTGCTGGCTGCCGGTAAAATGCTGGCGGCGAATAAAAATCAGCTGCACGGAACGGTAAAACTTTTATTCCAGATGGCGGAAGAAATTGGGACGGAATCGCGCCATTATGTTGAAAAAGGCTGTCTTGACGATGTGGACGCCGTTTTTGGGCAGCATGTATGGGCGTTAATGGACAGCGGCACGGTTAATTTTGAAGACGGCGAGCGTATGGCGTGCAGCGACCGCTTTACAATTACCGTAACCGGTAAAAGCGCACCGGCGGATAAGCCGCAGCAGGGCAGTGACGCCGTACTTGCGGCGGCAGCCGTTGTTATGGCGCTGCAAAGCCTTGTAAGCCGTGTTAACAACCCGGAAAACACTCTTGTAGTAACAACAGGCATGATGAACGGCGGCAGCGCAGATGCCGTTATTGCCGGTAAGACAGAACTTGTGGGCACGGTAAGAACTTTTAATAAAGAATTCCGCAGGGGCATGCCGCAGCTTATTGACGATATTGCCAAAAAAGCAGCGGTTACCTATGGCTGCGAAGTTAGCAGCACCTATTTCTTCGGCCCTGCGCCGCTTATTAACGAACACCATGATTTAAACGAAATTGCCCGTAAGGCAGCCGTAAAAATTATGGGCGAAGGCTGCCTGAGCCATTTGGATAAAATGACTGGTGCGGAAGATTTTTCGGTATTTATGGAAAAAACCAAAGGAGTATATGGCTTTATCGGCGTGCGCAACCTTGCCAAAGGGCTGAACTGCGTGCATCACCACCCAAAATTTGCGGTAGATGAGGACCAGTTAAAATACGGCGCCGGTATTTATGCGCAGTTTGCTTACGATTATTTAAAAAGTGATGCCAAATGAACAAGCTGATAAAAATAATGCTGCTGCTGGTGCTGGCTGCGTTTTGCAGCCTGGCATCGGCGCAGGAACCTGATTATGCGGACACTGGCAGTTGGGCGTACTGGCGCGTTGGCGAAAGCAAACCTGCCGATTTATTTATTGTATGCCCTACCGTTGACCTTGGTACGGACGGCAATAAAAATATGAGCCTTGCCGATAACGAAGCGAAAAAGAATTTTTACGGCGCACTTAATATGGAGCGTGGCATTTATGAGCAGCATTGCCGTATGTATGCGCCGTATTACCGCCAGGCAGTGCTGGCAGATTACGATTTGCCTGCAAACGAGGCAGAGCCTTATTTTAACCTTGCTTATAAAGATGTACGTGCGGCCTTTGTATATTATATGCAGCACGAAAACAACGGCAGGCCGTTTGTGCTTGCAGGGTTTTCGCAGGGGGCGGAAATGTGCCTGCGCCTTTTAAAAGAATTTGGCAATGAGAATTTTGTAAAAAACAACATGGTTGCCTGCTATGCCATCGGTTGGAGGTTTACGCCGCAGGAAGCCGAAAAATATCCTTATATACAGCCTGCAAAAGGTGCGGATGACCTTGGCAAAGTTATAATTTTTAACAGCGAAGCGCCGGAAGTAACAAGTTCGGCCATAGTACCGGAAGGCGTTAAAAGTTTTGCCATTAATCCGCTAACGTGGAGCCGCGGCAGCCAAAAAGCGCCCAAAACACTTAATGCCGGTGCCTGCTTTACGGATTACAGCGGCACTGTTGTGCGCGAAGTGCCGCAGCTTACTGGGTGTTATATCGACAGCGTGCGCGGCACATTAAAAGTAACGGACTTTGACAAAAAAGAATTTGTACCGGGGCTGCCGCTGTTTAGCGAAGGCGTTTACCATATTTATGACTACCAGTTTTTTTACCGCAATTTACAGCAGAACGTAAATCTGCGCATAAAAACCTTTATGGAAGAAAGGCAGGAAGAAAATGCAGCTTAACAATTCTTTGCCGCATATAAAAATACTGGCAACCGGCGGAACCATTGCCGGCAGTGCTGCGCAGGCAGGGCAGCTTACAGGTTATACGTCAGGGGCACTGGGCATTGAAAGCCTTATAAGCGCCGTGCCGGAACTTGAAAGCGCGGCGCGGGTAAGCGGAGAGCAAATTGCCAATATCGACAGCTGCAACATAACCAGCGGTTTATGGTTTAAGCTGGCGCAGCGCTGCAATGAACTGACGGCAGATGATGATGTGGACGGAATTGTTATTACCCACGGCACCGATACGCTGGAAGAAACTGCTTACTTTTTAAACCTAACGGTAAAAGGAACCAAGCCGGTAGTGCTTACCGGAGCGATGCGCCCGGCAACAGCTATCAGCGCGGACGGGCCTTTGGATTTGCTTAATGCCGTAAAAACTGCTGCCTGCCGGGAAGCGTGCGGCAAAGGCGTGCTTGTTGTAATGAACGATATTATTATGGCGGCAAGGTATGCCACCAAAACCAGTGCGTTTAAGGTAGAGGCGTTTCAGGCTGTGCCTTACGGGCAGCTTGGCACAATTGCCGGAGGCAGGGTGTATTTTGAAGCCGCAATCAGCAAATGCCACACAGTAAATTCCGTTTTTTCCGGTAAAAACTACACATCTTTGCCGCGCACCGATATTATTTACACACATTGTGATGATGACGGCATACTTATTGAAGCAGCCGTAAATGCCGGTGCACAGGGCATTATTTATGCCGGCAGCGGTATGGGCAGCATCCACTGCGGTGCGGAGGCCGCACTTTTAAAAGCCGTGCAGCGCGGAGCTGCTGTTGTGCGCAGTACCCGCGTAAGCGAAGGGCGTGTTCTTGCCGCTAACCCCAAATGGGATGAAGCAGGTTTTATCAGCGGCGGCAACTTAAATCCGCAGAAGGCGAGAATTTTATTGCAGCTTGCTTTAACCTGCACGCATGAGCCGCGGAAAATACAGGAATTTTTTGATAAATATTAAGAAAGAAGGCTTTATAAGTGGCTTTATTGGAACAGATTTTGCAGGAAAACGCCAGGTTTACAGCCGAATTGCCTGAAAGCTACATTCACCGTAATGATAAAGTAAGCAAATATCCGGCAAAACAGCTGGCAATTTACACCTGCATGGATACGCGCCTGGTAGATTTTTTAGAACCTGCCATGGGCATATCGCGCGGCGAAGCAAAGGTTATTAAAGCAGCAGGCAATATGATTACAGGCCCGTTTGATGAAGTTATACGCAGTTTAATGGTAGCTGTGTATGAACTTGGTGTAACGGAAATAATGGTTGTTGGCCATGAAGATTGCGGCATGCAGCATTCAACATCCGAATCGTTAAAAAAACGTATGCTGGAACGCGGTATAAAACCGGAAGCGATTACGAAAATTGAAAGTGAATTTTCTAGGTGGGTTGATGCATTTCATCATCCAAGGGAGAATGTGGAAAAAACAGTGGCAGCAATTAAAAATAACCCGCTTTTGCCGCAGGATATTATTGTGCATGGACTTTTATTCTGCCCAGATACAGGCAGGCTGGAAGTTGTTGTACATGGTTAACTGGTGGCTGATATGAAAATTGCTAAGTTTTTACTGTTGTTGATGGTGCTTTGTTTTACTGTAACTGCATATGCGGCAACGGTCACTGATAATGAACATGGTGTTTTAAAACTGGACCGTAAAAATACCGATTTGCTGCCTGATAATTTCCGTACTTCCGGATATGCTTTTGAAAAAGAGCTTTTGCAGGGAGCAGAGCCTTCAAGAATAGGTATGGAAGAACTGAATATTTCCGGCAGCAAAGCTTTTTCGGAACTGGAATATGCAGAAATTATTAAGCATATACCGGTTAAGCCGGAACTGATTTATGATGTTGACCTGCGCGGTGAAAGCCACGGTTATATTAACGGAAGTGTTGTAAGCTGGTATAAAGCCAATGACTGGGGTAACAAAGGCCGCGCCCATAACGAGATTGTGAGGAATGAGAAAAAACTGCTTGCGGAAATTGCCGCTGTGCCGTTTATTAATATTGGAATTTTAGGCGCGAATAAGGAAATTATACAAGGCAGGCAATATACATGGCCGGTAGAAAGCGCAATTACTGAACAGGCTATGGCGGAAAAGCACGGTACAAAATATCTGCGACTTACTTTAACCGACCATTTAACGCCGCACCATGCCGAAGTAGACCGTTTTATCCGGTTTTATAAAAATTTGCCGCAAGGTGCATGGCTGCATTTTCACTGCTTTGCAGGCAAAGGGCGTACTACTACATTTATGGCAATGGCTGATATGTTGAAAAATGCTGATAAAGTCAGCTTTAACGATATTATTATGCGTCAGTTTGCCATTGGCGGCATTAATTTAACGGCTTATAATCCTAATAAACCGCAATGGCGCCAAACGGCAGTTAATGAACGTATTGCCTTTTTAAAATCCTTTTACCGCTATGCAAAAGAAAAACCAAAACTGCAAAAATCGTGGACTCAATGGGCAACAGAAAATAAAATGCCTTTGGCGGTGGAATGAAGTAACAGACCTTTTCTATTATGAAAAGGTCTGTTTTTATCTCAGGAAGATTTAAATTTTGGTATAATAATAAAAAAGATTGCAAAAGAGGTTTTATGATGCCATTACAAATTATTGCTGCTAATATTACTAAAATGAAAGTTGATGCCATTGTTAATGCTGCCAACAATAGTTTGCTTGGTGGCGGCGGTGTGGACGGCGATATCCACAAAGCGGCAGGACCACAGCTTTTGGAAGAGTGCCGGAAGCTGAACGGATGCAAAACCGGTCAGGCTAAAATAACCAAAGGTTACAACCTGCCTGCCAAATATATTATTCATACTGTTGGACCGCGTTGGATGGGCGGCATTGTTGGTGAAAAAGAAGCACTTGTTTCCTGCTACCGTGAAAGTTTGAAATTGGCAGTAGAATATAATTGTGAGAGTATTGCTTTTCCGCTGATTTCATCAGGTGTCTACGGCTATCCCAAGGATAAGGCATTGGAAGTCGCAGTAAAAACAGCGGAAGAATTTTTACGCACGCATGACCTGGCTGTATATATTGTTATTTTTGACCGTAAGGCATATCGTATTGCCGGTTCATTGTATGACGCTATCGAAACATATCTTGATGAAAGCGAAATTGTTGAAGAAGTACCGCGCCTGTATAATGTGCCGCCTTTAAAAATAAGCAAAAAGTTATTTAATAAAGCAGTTGCTGAAAAAAGCTGTGAGTATGGAAATGCAGAACGTGATTTAGAAAAATTTGTAAGTTATATAGATGAAAGTTTTACAGAAATGCTTCTGCGCAAAATTGACGAAAAAGGCATGACGGATGCCGAATGTTACCACCTTGCAAACGTTGACCGCAGGTTGTTTTATAAAATCCGCAAGGATAAAAATTACCGTCCCAGCAAGCAAACTGCCATTGCTTTTGCCATAGCGCTTAAGCTGCCGCTTGACGAAGCGAAAGAACTGCTGACAAAAGCAGGGTTTGCGTTGTCTCCATCGCAGGTGTTTGACAGGATTATTGAATTTTTCATAATTAACAAAAAGTATGATATATACGAAATAAATACTGCTCTGTTTGCCTTTGACCAGCCTTTGTTGGGTGCATAAAATGTCGCTTTGCGGGCGACCAAAAGAGCCAACAAAAAATTTACAATATGGTTGTAAGCAGAAATGTTTACAGCCATATTTTTATTTTGGAGGTTATTATTATGAAACAAAATTTAACGGAGCTCGTTTTTATTATTGACCGCAGCGGTTCTATGGCAGGTTTGGAAGTAGATACTATCGGCGGATTTAACGGCATGCTGCAAAAGCAGAAAAAGGCAGAGGGCGAAGTACTGGTGACAACTGTGTTGTTCAATCATGAAAGCCAAACCATCCATGACCGTGTGGAGATTGATAAAGTGCCGCTGCTGACGGAAAATGATTACTGTGTTGGCGGCTGTACGGCTTTATTGGATGCTGTCGGCGAAACCGTGGAGCATATTAAAAATATCCACAAATACGCGCGGGCGGAAGATGTGCCGCAGCATACGCTGTTTGTTATTACAACGGACGGCATGGAAAACGCCAGCACTAAATACAGCTGTGTGCAGGTTAAACGTTTGATCGAGGAGCAAAAGGAGCGCGGCTGGGAGTTTTTGTTCTTTGGTGCTAATATAGATGCTGTTGATGTTGGCCACGATTTGGGGATTGCCAAAGAGCGTGTTGCAAATTTTAACAACGATGCCAAAGGTATTAACCTAAATTTTGCGGTAGTCAGCGAAGCAGTATCCTGCCTGCGTACCGGCAAACAACTTAAAGCAGACTGGAAAAAGAAAATTGACGAGGATTATAAGAATAGGAAAAAATAAAATAAAAAGATGCCTGCTGTTGAATAAATTAAATTTGCAGAAATAGCAATAATATTACTATTTTTAAAATAGCCGAAGTTTTAAATAAAAAACAAAACAGCCTGCCTTTGCGTTTGCAAAAGCAGGCTAAATTTTTTGTTTAAAATGATTTGGTACGCCTGAGTGGAATCGAACCACCGCACGCGGCTCCGGAGAAATGAAGATTAGTATTTTTGCTCTGGTCAAAAAACTTGAAAACGCCCTATTCATGCGGCATTTGACGATTTCGGATATTGCTTGATAATGTGCAAAAATACCCCAAAATCTGCACGAAAACGATAGTTGCACGAGAAATCTGCACGAAATCTGCACGATTTGCACGTGAGGTTTAGGAGAGTTTTAGTTGCTAAGTTAACACCAAAATATTATATCAAGTATATATAATATAACGCAAAATCAGCATAAAAACAAAACTTTTGCGATTATAGACCGCAAAAGTTTTGCAAACTATGTTAAAAGTTGATTTTATTAAATGCTCCAAATTGGAATAATCAGATTATCTTTATTAAATGCAGATAGCTTATCGCTCATACATAGTATACCACCAGTACCGATTTGCATACCAGATTTTTCAAGCACACTGAATACCTTAGTTAAACGAGGTTCCGGCAATGATGTTTTCTTTATTTCGAGTGGTGATAAAATACCATTGCTCTCTAAAATAACATCAATTTCTTTATTGTCTTTATCACGGTAGTAATAGATATGAGGTTCAGTACCTGCATTTTGATAGCTTTTTACAATTTCGGAAACAACGAAGTTTTCTAAAATAGCACCGCTCATGGCGCCGTTCATTAATGTCTGACTGTCGCTCCATTTGGTAAGATAACAAACAAGCCCGCAGTCATAAAAATAAAGCTTTGGCTTAGTTATCATACGTTTCAGTAAATTATTGGAATACGGGTGAAGATAAAAGATAATACCCAGGCGTTCTAAAATCCCTAACCAGGTTTTTGCGGTTGGCTGGGAAATATCAGAAGCATCGGCAATGGTTTTGTAGTTTAGTATTTGGCCTGTAAGGGCGGCCGTTGCCGTAATAAAGTTCATAAATTTTAAAGAATCTATCTGTCCGGATATTTCTTTAACATCACGGTCTATATATGTAGCCACATAGCTTGAATATACGTTTTGGAGCTGGGTATATTGCTTACTTATAATTGCCGGCATAGCACCGTTAAAAATGCGCTCAAACAAGGCAGGCGTATCAAGTGCGGTATAATGTTTGCTGCGTTCCATTAAACCTTCTAAATCAACTTTAAATGGTATAGAAGGTAAACCGTTAATTTCTGCCTGTGACATGGGCGACATATGTAAAAGGCAAATACGTCCTGCCAAAGATTCTTGTACGCCTTCCATCAATTTGAAAATTTGCGAACCTGTAAGCCAGAAATCACCAGGATTATGGTGTTCGTCAACGTGAATTTTAATATACGGAAAAAGTTCCGGGGCATATTGTACTTCGTCGATAAAAACAGGCGGTTTATGAAGCTGAAAAAACATTTTTGGGTCGTTTTTTGCTAGTTCGCGCTCAGCTAAATCATCTAAAGTAATATATTCACGTCCAATGTTTTCCTGCTGTAACAGGTTTTGCAGCATGGTTGTTTTGCCAACCTGACGAGGGCCTGTTAAAAGAATTACGGGAAACTCTTTATTCATCCGTAAAAACGTATCTTCCATAGCACGTTTAATGTATGTCATCATTATCACTCCGAGCAATAGTATTTCTAATCCCAGTATAATAAAAATAAAAGAGAAAAGCAAGCAAAACTTCGGCTAAAATAAAATCGCATTTTAGAATAGCCGAAGTTTTTCGTTGGCAGTTTTTTATTTGGATAACAGATAAGTAAAAAAGGCTTTAAATAAAGCACTTTAATAATAAATAATGAAAAAAGGTAAAAAACATGAAAAAGTCAAAAGCGTATTATGCTATCACCGGTACAAATGGTTATGGTATTTGCCGTAGCTGGGATGATTGCAATGATTATCTGGTTTATTTTAAATCGCCGCGGGCTAAAAAATTTGATAATCCTGATGAAGCATATGACTGGATAAATGATGAGTTGTCTGCCAAAGTATATGATAGGTTTTATATAATAATAAATTTAGGAAAATTATTGGGTAAGAAATTGATTTTTTCTTAAGACAAAATATACTGCCGTGAAAATACTAAAAATAAAAATCAATGTTAAAGATTTAAAGTAACCTTGATTTTTATTTGCATAAAATTTGTTTGAAAAATAAAAACTGCTTGAATAAGTAGTTTTCTTAAATTGAGTGTTGTCTTTTTTTATTTAACGGATATAATATAAATAAGGAAAATATTTAGTTGATTATTTGTTAAATTGTTTTGAAAGTTGGGTTTAAATGAATTTTACATATTTTATTTTAATTATAATATTTTCTATTATGACTAATAGTTTTATAAAAACATTAGGAAAATATAATAGCAAGTATTTTTCTATTGCAAGTTTAATTGATAATTCTGAACAGATAGTATCTAACAAAATAGGTGTTGTAATTTTATTAGTACCACCTATTTTGTTTTTTTCTATGTTATATTTATTTTTTGATGATTGGAGAATTTCTTTTATATATATATTGCAAACTATGATATTTATGTTTTATCCTGCTATTATATATCCTGAAAAAGTTTTAGAATATAAATATTATCAACACAAAAATTTAGTTTTTTTATTATATTTACTGTATATATTATTAATTATTGCATTTTGTGTTGTTTTAAAAATGGTAATTGATTTTGTAAAGATTAATATAGATTCAATACTTCCTTTTGCTCAAAAAATTAATTTGCTTTATGTTTCTCAGCCAGAAATAATAAAGGACCTTATAATTCCATCACTTATAATTCCTATAATATTTGCTATTGGAAAGTTTTTTATTAGGAAAATGATAAAAACATTATGACAATCTACGAAGAAAATGTATTATATGATTTAACTCAAATTTATAGTAAGCTTAAGAAGAAAAAGAAATTAACAAATTTTAAAAAAGTTTGTTTAGCTATCAAAACTATTGAAAGTTACAATAGGCCACTTATTATAAGAATTTTTGAATATTTATATATTGTTTTTTCAATAACTTTACGATTCAAAAAAGTTAAGAATTTAACTATAGGACGATATCAGCAAAGAGTAAATATTATTTTTGATTTTTTAGGAATACAGCATGCATGTATTTTTGATGGCGAATATATAAATAATATTAAAATAAAAAGTGTTGTTGATTTGCAAAAAATTTTTTATTTTTCTAGTTTCCCAATCTGTATAAAAGAGTTTTATAGAAAAAATAAATTGTCTATAAAATATTCTTTTAATGATGTAATGTTAAAAAATCTGGCTATTTATTACAATGGAGAACAAAAATTTTCAGATGATAGTTTAAACTATTATACAGCTTTGAAGTTTTTGCTTTTGGAAAATAAAATATGATAAGAAAATCAAGGGTGAGAATTTAACTCAGCCTTGATTTTTTGTTCCACCAAGTGATGTTATATATTCAATTACGGCTTGTTTTGGTATTTTATAGTTTCTGCCGATGCGGAAGCTTTTAATATGTCCTTGCCGAATCAGGTTATAAGCTGTGTTTTTACCTATAGCCAGGTAATCCATTAAGTCATTAATAGTTAAAACATCATCATATTTTCTTAAAGAATCATCAGTAAAAAGCATAATTATCACCTTTAATTATTTTGAGTATTTTTAGTTTATTTTTTATTAATCTGTTTTAAAAATTATAAAACTAAATACTCAAAATCTATTTTTCAATAAACCATTTGCCGTCTTCATCAAATATTTTATATTCACGCCCTCTTATCCGGCAGATGTAGCGCATACCGATGCCACCGCATTTTGTAGCTGCCGCTTTTCTTATGTCAAGCACACGGTCTATGTCAAACCTGCGCCCATCTTCCCAGATTATAGTTTTGGGCAGTGCAAGCCCGTCCTTGCGATGCTCAACCATTATATTTAATTCTATTCTTGGCATTTTTAACACCTCTATCTGAAATATGATACCGGATGAATAGTGTGGTTTTCTTTCGGGTTAAAACCAGTCAATTTAGAATCTAAAAGCGCGGCAGCTCGCAAAACGGCGTCATGCCCGAAGCGTTTTCTCAAACCATCAACAACTCGCGCCAGATTTTCTTTTTGAACATCTTTCTCCGGGTCTTCAAAAAGAGATAACTCAATGCCGCTGTGTTCCGTAATCAGATTAATTCCGCTTAACCCTAATGCCCTTACTGGCCTCCACCAATCATAGTTATTATTAAACAATTCCATTGCTTTATTTAAAATGTCATCACTTAAATTAGTTGGTTTTAATAATTTACTTTGTCTGGTCATATAATAAAGTTTGCTATCCCTTACCATAATTTGTACGCCAGTGCATTTCAGCCCATAATCCCTGAGCCTTGCCGCTACGGATTCAGCTAAAACCATAAAAACCAGTTTTATATCTTCTTCTGTGGTTAAATCACGTGGGCAAGTAGTGCCGTTACCAATGCTTTTTACTGCTGCTGATTCATCAATTTTTCGTACAGGGCTGCTATCTTTACCATTTGCAAAAAGCCACAATACTTCTCCCCACTTGCCTAAAAGCTGTGTTAATACATCCAATGGGCAATTAGCAATACCGCCGATAGTTATAATTCCAAGTTTGCGTAATTTCCGTTCAGTAGCTTTGCCGACATATAGTAAATCTCCAGCTGGTAATGGCCATACAATATTTTGAAAATTATCAGCTGGTATCATTGTTATAGCGTCAGGTTTCTTCAGGTCTGAACCAAGTTTTGCAAAAATCTTGTTGAATGATACGCCTATGCTTACTGTAACGCCCAGTTCATCTTTAACTCGCTGGCGTATTTCTTCGGCTATATCATAACCAGTATCAAACAAACCAAGAGAGCCTGTGACATCCGCCCAATTTTCATCCAAACCAAAGGCTTCAATCTGGTCTGTATAGTCATATAATATTTTTCTGGCCAGTCTTGAAAACCGTAAGTATTTTTGAAAATCCGGTGGCACAGTTATAAGCCCCGGAGCTTTTTGTTTAGCTTCCCAAATAGCTTCTCCTGTTTTTACGCCCATCTTTTTTGCTATCATGTTTTTGGCGAGAATTATACCATGCCTGTTTAAAGGGTCGCCTGCAACAGCAACAGGCAAATGGCGTATTTCCGGGCGGTACAGGCACTCAACCGAAGCGTAGAAGTTATTCATATCGACATGGATAATGGAGCGCATAATAAACCTCGAATAAACACAAACAATAAAACGAACAAACAAACACAAGTTTAATAAAAGTATAACACTACCACATGATAAAAGCAAGAATCAAGAAACCAAAAAAGATATATTTGGAAGTTTCAAATATATATTATTAAGATGAATAATGATGTAGACAATAAATGGCTAATATAAAAAGAATAATAAACTCAAAGGTTAAATCAATTAGTTGATATACGTGCCGCTGATGATTGTGTCAGCGGCTTTTTCTATTCCAAAAATCCTAACGGCAGATTGTTTGAAACTGCCGTTATTTAAATATATAAGCAAAACTGATAAATCAAATTAAACGAATCAAGGAGGAATTATTATGAAACAGGGAATCAAAACTATTCAAAATTTGTATGGGGAACTTGAGCGTCAAAGAGAGGCTCGCAAAGATTTAATTGCGGATACACGCAGCATTAATGTTAATTCTGTTGGTAAGCTTAGTATGGTTACAGTCGATACAGGAGCTGATAAATTAAGTTACCGTATTGGTGAAATTGCTCACAGGCAGATAGCAGACAGGCTTGGTATTCCGTATAAGTATTATGAGCGTATGCGTGAAGAAAACCCAAAGCTGCTCGACAGCAACATCAATAGCTGGCTTAACGCAACGCCTGAAAAACGTATGCTGCGTACCTTGGACGGTAAGCTGCGTGCCTTTTTAAGCGCACGTTATCGCAGGCTGGATAACCTTGAACTGGTTGATCATGTGCTGCCGGTAATTAGCAGTATGAAAGGCTGTGAAATTGCCAGTTGTGATGTAACGGAAACGCACCTCTACTTAAAGGTGATCAATAAAGCCATGAAAACAGAAGTTGTACCGGGTGATGTTGTACAGGCAGGCTTTGTAATCAGTAACAGTGAAATCGGTTTGGGAGCATTGAAGGTAGAACCTCTGGTGTATCGACTTGTCTGCAAGAACGGTTTAATTAGCAAGGACTACGCACATAGGAAATATCATACCGGCAGGCAGGTAGAAGATACCGATAACGCCTATGAATTGTACAGCGATGCTACCTTGGCTGCTGACGATAAGGCATATTTTATGAAAGTTCAGGACATTGTAAGTGCTGCCGTTGATGAAGCAAAGTTCATGCTGACGGTAAACAAAATGCGCATGGCCATGAACATTAAAACAGGTGATGACCCTGTGCAGACGGTAGAAGTTTTGGGCGACAGGTACATTTTAAATAAAAATGAACGTGCTTCTATATTGCGCCATTTTTATATCGGCGGAGATTTCAGCAGTTATGGCTTGGTTAATGCTATTACGAGAAGTTCTCAGGACGTTGCTGATTATAACCGTGCTACGGAACTGGAACGTATCGGCGGTATGCTTTTAGATGAAAGCGTGGAAAGCGTTAAGAGTAGAAAAATCATTATGCTGCCGCAGCCTGAAAAGGTTATTGCGTAATATATTTACCCCATGACATTTATAGTCATGGGGTATTTTCTATGTTTGGAGGTAATTTAAATGGCAAATTACTGTGCTAACAGCATAGTTTTTTATAGCAAACGTAAAAAACCGCTTGAAGAAATACGCCTGCTGGTGAGTAAGTGCCTTGGGGACAGGAAGCTTAATTCTATAAAGCAATTTTTAAAATTATGCGGCTTACCAAAAGTAGCAAACGGAGAATACTGTGATGGTAGGGATTATTTTGCTAATTGTGACGCAAATGTAGAAAAAGATACAGCAGGTTATTATCTGCGCGTTGATACCGAAAGTGCCTGGAATCCAAATATGACGGCACTTGAATATATGCTGAAAGAAAAATATAACGGAACTGTTAAAATGGTGTACCAAAGTGAAGAGCCTGGTTGTGAGGTTTATATTAATACTGATACACTGGGCTTATATTTTACAGACCGTTATGTAGTTGATTATAGCTATAATGGCAATGGTGATACCTTTTATTTCACATGGTGGAAAGAAGCAATAGAATTTTTAAATGAAACTTTTCCAAAGGCGCATCTCGGCTATGAAGAAGATTTGGAGAAAGCCAGTAAGAAAATCATTAAAACCTATAACTTCTCAAATAAAGCCGGGGATTATTTTAACCTTAACAAGTTTGAGAGCGGCGACCGCCTTGCTATAAAGGTTAGAGATGATTAGTAATTACGGAGAGATAAAAATAAATGGTAAACCATTTTAATAACAGATTTAAATTTAGTGAAACAGAAGGAGGCTTAACAGCATGACAGCAACTGCGTTTATCTGCCCGCACGGCGAAAAAGTAAAAATAAAAGACTGCCTGAATAACTGCATAAGGAAGCAGCGTTGTATGTTCCTCCCAACGCTGAGGGCAATAGCACAATCTCTCGACAGGAAGCTTACTGAACCGACAGTAACAGAATTACTCTGCGGTATCCGCGAAACGTATTTGAAGAAAACAACGGATTATGCAATTGACCCAATGCAGCAGCTCTACGCCATTCACGGCAGCGCAGTCCACACCATCAACGAAGGTCACACCGAAGGCAATATGCTCAGCGAGGAACGTCTTGCTGATGAAGTGACTAGCGGCAAGTTTGATTTGTACGGTCAGATTATCGACTTAAGCGATAAAACGCTTGGCGATTATAAAATAACCAGTTCTTACAAGCTTATGCGTGCTTTAGGATTTTATAAAGTGGATGTTCCAACTGGTGAAGTGTATAAAACAGGATTGAAAAAAGGGCAGTCTAAAACAAAGAAAGAATGGCGCACTGACGGCGTGCGCCATATTTTAGACTGGGCAATACAGGTTAACTACTACCGTATACTTCTGGAGCAGCGCGGATTTAAAGTTGAACGGATGGAAATTCAGGCAATGTGCCGAGATTACTCCCTACGTATTGCGGAAGAACGGAATATCCGCAAACCGGTGTATATTATCCATATCAACAAAATATCCGACCGCTGGATTAAGCTGTACATGGCAACAAAAGCTAAACGCTTAAAAGAAGCTCTTGACAAAGGGTATCTGCCGCAGCTTTGTACGCCTAAAGAACGCTGGAATGACAGAAAATGTAAAGATTACTGCGCCGTTGCGGATAACTGCCCGTATGGCAGGCTGGTAAGAAGCGCTGTTCACAAAGCTGCGTAAGTTATGGTATAATAACATCCTCACCCCATTAATAATAAAAGGAGCGAGTATCTTTAATGATTGAAAGAAAACTTGATGAATTGCAGGCAAACTATAACGGAATAGCTGATTTGTGCAGGCAAACCGGTGAATCGGTATATATTACTGATGAAGGTGTGCCTTCCATGGTTATAATGGATATTAACGCTTTTAAAGAACGTGAGGCATGGCTTAAATTATCAGAAACGCTTATGGAAGCAGAATTAGAATTTGCTGAAACAGGCAAGGTTTATGATGTTGAAGAACTGGAACGTCATTTAAACAAGCGTTGATAGCGCGTGTTGTAGTGACGAGCAAATTATCATAATAGAATATGGTAATTGCGTTTTATCTGACGGCAGTCCGAAAGGGCTGCCGTTATTTTTATGCCTATAAAAGGAGGTTGAAGCAAATGAATTACTTTGATAATGCCAAAATATTTTATACCTGCGCTGTAGTTGAAAAATCAACTGATGACAATAAATTCCGTCAAGAGGTTGAGAAATGTGTGCGGCGTTTTAACGCTGGTGATTGGGGTGAAGTATCAGAATTTGATGGCGAGCAAAATGATGAAACAGTTAAAGAAGGGGGAATGGTATTAGGAGCATATGATACAAGTCAGGGACGGGTTTGGATTATTGCAGAAAGCAGCAATGCTTATGAATATGACAAGATAACTGTACTTTTCCCTAATGAATATTAAAGGAGGACTAAAAATGGAAAACACGAAAATTGCCAAAAAACTTGTTAATGTTATGGAAGATTGCGCCCATATTGTTAAAAACGGCCTTAATAGCTTTCATAACTACAAATATGCCACGGCGGAAGACGTGCTGCAAAAGGTAAATGAATCGCTGACTAAAAATAAAATCATCAGCATTGCCACGCCTGTATTACAAAGGTTTTCTGATGTTACTAATCTCAAGGGCAACACAGAACACTTAGCTACTGTCGGCGTTGATGTGCAGCTTATTGATTCAGAAAGTGGCGAATCCGTAACTATTACAGGTGTAGGCAGTGGGCAGGACGCAGGCGATAAAGCTGTTATGAAGGCACAGACGGCAGCTATTAAATATGCGTATATGATGAGTTTTTGCATTGCTACCGGTGATGATCCGGAAGCAGACACTAAAACAGATGAAAATAATGCCGGCATCTCCCAAAATAAAAATGCAGGAACAACCTCAAAAGCTATGCAGGCTAAAACAAAACAAGCGGCAGATAATAATGCTGTAACCTGTGTTGGTTGCGGTGAAGTAATCACCAGTGACAGAGTTATTGAATATTCGGTTAAAAGGTATGGGCAGCCTCTTTGCATGGATTGTCAGAAAACGGCAGGTAGAGCAGCATAGGAGGAGCTATGGATAAAGAAAAGATAATAGAAATTCTTTATGAAATCCTTAAAATCATCGTAAAGAAGTAAAAACAAATCCCACAAGAAAAAATGTCTTGTGGGATTTTCTAAAATTTAAGTAATGAAATTCTAAAGTAAACTATAAACACTAAAATGGCAACTATATACCACTATTTCAAAAATAAAATTATGAAAAAAATAGTTATTTACCCAAGGAAGGTGGTGCTTGGACAGGAGAGCCAGGTAATTCTGAATGGGTGCCAGATAATGAAGTAAAGCCTAAAGATAAATGTGAAAAAACAAATCCTCAAAATCAATCATGGGATGAAATAAAGAAGGAATATAATTTTAATTCAATTAAATTTAAAGATGGAGAACCTGATTTTTCTGAAGTATCCAAAGGCACTGTCGAAATAGATAATTTTACCGATAATAGAGCTAAAAATTTTAATCAGGCGGATGAAAAATTAGCGCAACAACGCGGATGTAGTCCTGAAGAAGTAAAAAAATGGCGAAAAGAAAACAACTATACTTGGCATGAATGTAAAGACTGCAAAACTATGCAGAAAGTACCTAGTAAGGTGCATGGAAATATACCACATTCTGGTGGTATAGCAGAGAAAAAGAAAGGGGCATAATAACAATGAAAATAATAAATGATTCTGTATTTGGTAAAATGGAATACGATCATTGTTGGCAAAAGAAGGATAATATAAATATATTTGGAAAGGAGTACAATATTTATATTATTGCTAATGCGTATACTGATCAGTCTATTTCAAATGCTCAAAGAAAGAGTTATAAGTGGTTTTGTAAATCTAGTAATTGGAATAACGGTGCAATTGAAAACATTTTGAAAGAATACTTAAAAAACTATTTCAATTTTAGTCAAGATAATTGCGATAAAATTTTTAAAGAAAATATAGATGATATGTTTACAATTACTTCTGTTTTAATACAACAGAATGGGGACGTTTTATTATTATTTGAATTTGCTTTAGATAAAGAAGATGGTTTAGCTGTGCAAATTTATCCAAAATTATCAGTAGGAAGTCAAGATTTATTTTTATAAATTCAAAAAATAAATATATATTATTTCTATGAGATAGTCAGTTTCTGGCTATCTCATTTTTTATTATATAGATAAGGAAGGAGGATCGACTAGTTTAGCAGCGATTCAAAAAGTTAAATTGTATTAAATGAAAGAGAGGTAAATTATTATGGCATTTCCAATTGTATGGGCAGTTGGCAGTTTTGTTGGCGGATTGTTAGCAAAAGAATTTTATGATGACGTTATTGCCGGCAATTATGAAGATGACGAAGGAGAAAAGGAAAATTATAACGATGAATTTATTGCAGCGCTGTATGAAAAGCTTACGAGGGATGATGATGCAAAAGGTTTATATGACTTCGGCTGTATCTTGGAAGCCGGAAATAAGGATTGGGCAATAACATTTATCAAAACAGCAGCCGATATGGATTTTATGCTTGCTCAGCAAAAGCTCCGTTGCATGGATGAAGAAGATTAAAAATGTCAATTAAAACAGGATAGCCAAATACTGGCTATCCTGTTTTCTATAATGTAGGAAAAGGGGGTAAAAATAATGACTAATTTTTGTAAACCTACATGGCCTAAAGGATTAAACAAATGGGAGTTTATTAGATTTATATTGAAGTCTAAGGATTTGAGCAAAGTGCAAAAGGTTATGTTGATTCTTTTTGTGCTTGGCATGGAAGAAACGTCAAAATGGAAGAAGTGGTAATATGTTTTACGCTTTGGGTGCTTCGATGTGTACGGCGGTAACGTATGCGTTGGTAAAATGTTTATTTTGGCAGTACCGTGGGCAAGCATTGATATTCTTATTGGCGATTACTTGTGCCGTTTTATTTGGATTATATAATTTGCCGGATAATTCGTCGCTAGTCAAAACGCTGTTCGGGTAAAGGTGACAGTAATGGAGTATTTTAATAAGGAAGACATTATAGTGCTGGCTTGCTTGGCTCAGATATTTTTAGTTGTTTTCCAAGTGTTGCAGTTGAAAGGAATAACACTGTAAATGAAGGGGATGTTTTTATGACTACATTAGAAGTGATTTTCGTTGGTGTAATGTTTATTGCTGCCGTCATTAGTTTTTTGCAGACCCACTGGTTTATCGCAATATTAATTGTGGGTTTGCTGGGGTTACTGCTTTGGCTGTTATTCACTATTTTGAGCAATATAAATATTTTACTGATTCCGTTGTTGTTCTGGCGGTAAGAGTGAGTTGATATTTAATGAAGAAAATATATATATTTGCTTGTGTTGTAATCGTTATGATTGTTGGCTGTTTCTTCATCTATGGTCAACGAGATACGGAAAAACTTGTAGGTGAAGCAATACATACAGGAAATATGGTGCCGGTATTTGAGCTTTACCGCAATGCTGCTGTTGAGGATAAACAGCTGGTAGCATATGAAATTGCTGAAGCCGCGTATAAAATTACCATTGAAGAAGTAGACGGTAGGAATAATCGGGAATTTTTGCATGTGTTGTTTAATGCAGTTAATAATCAGCAGAATACTAATCTACATATTGAAGCCGGTGGCAGGGATGAATATATGTCGCCGTTCGTTGCATTGGTAAAATATGCTTATGTTCAGTCGGAGCTTGCATACTTAAAGGAAGATACGGAAAATAAAATAAAAGATTGCCTGGTTTATGGTACAGATATTAATGTAGAGATGCTTGACCCGCATAAAGCTAAAGATATAACTGGAATACTGAAGGAGAATGTGGATGGGGTTTACTTTAAAGACCTGCTCTGGAAAAACTATTCCCTTCAAAAGGTGTATAAGCCGCTCAACCAAGTTAAACAGGATCTGCAAGATATGTATGTTAATTTAAAATTAATAAAAGCACATTACTGGAATTTAACGCCTAATATTGATTTTGGTGGGCTTAAATTTAATTCAATGGAAGCAGAATTTTATAGCAAAGCACCGCTGAAACTTGAGAAAGGTACGGGAACGATACACTTAACCAAAGTTTTTGGTAACGGCGTAGCTGTTGAGTTTGTACCGTTCTTTCCGAATCTTGTGCAGAAATCTGTAACATTTACTGCTTCGTTTGCGGGCGCAGCTAGCAATGATATTAAAATGGGTGATAGTATCAATGATGTCATGCGTAAAATGAAACCGTATTATTTGAAGAAGAATAGCGGCGAATGGCTAACTTACCTTATGCCGAATGGCCAGATGTTCGATTTTAGGTTTAATAGTAGTTTCTTAGATCAGATAACGATTAGGGAAGCACCGGGCTGAAAATGATAAAAATAACAAAGCCTGCTTTTACGAATTTGAGTAGAAGCAGGCCAGTTTTATTTTTAAGATAATACCTTCTTGTATTCATCGTTTAAAAGCTTTAGTGGATGGGCAAGACAAGTAACGGGGCTATCATCTGGAAGCAATATTGTATTTATGCCATTGGCTGAAAGCAATCGGCGTAATTGGTTTTTCGCATAACCGGGTTTATGGTGATATTTTTGGTCGTAAAAACTAAAAATATCTTCCAAAGTATGTGTGCATGATAAAAGTAATAGATTGAGTATATTTTCAGCCTTTCCTTTGAAAAGACTATTAATTTTTTCTTCGGCTGAATCGTATCTGTAAAAATCGCCAGTTCCAAAAAGCTGAATTAATTTTTGCGATAGTATTGTATATGCAACCTTTGGATTCCATACATCGTAAATAGATAGGAAATCAGAGCCAGTAGCTTTAATCCGCGCGAGATATTTTTTCTTGCATTGTACTTCTAATCTTATTATATGAGGATTTTTTAGCATGTTTGCCGGTAAAAGATCGTTTTCAATAAGTTGATAGGTTTTATCATAAAAGTTGATAGTTGTAGATTTATTACCATAATATAATGAAGTTTTATATTTATCTTCTTTGGCGGGCAAGTTAGATCTATGAAAAATCCATGTGTAAAGTTCAGCGTATGGTGTAGTGAATTGAAATGCGTAATCAATTCGTATAACTTTCCACTCGCTAATATATGGAAGGTTAAAAGAATTATCCATAGTTGAATTAAGTACATCAATAAAAGCATTGAAATTATCACAAGCTTCATTTAAATCTGTTGACGAGGATAAAGCATATGGGTTGCTATAAATTACTTGTGCCGGTTTGTAGACAAGTTGTAAGTGATAAAGACCATATTCGAAGTTATTGTAATTTTTTATGATTTGTACTTTAGTAAATCCGTATTGTATAAAAGCAGAAGTCGAATAGATTTTCTGCTTTTTATTTTTGGATATTTTCCCAATGGTTAATTCACTTAATTTTTTTTTGTTATTTAATGATGCCAATCCATTAATTGCGTCAATTAATATTTCAAAGTTTTCAATGGAAAAAGTATAGTCGAAACCAATTGTGTCAATCATTTAAATCGCTCCTTAAAGAATTTTTTAATTTTATGTTCTATTAAAATAACTTATTATTTGTTATTTTCTCTCAACATATAATTAAAAATAAATATAGAAGGATAGATAATTGACTAATAATCTTCTGGAACGAACTAAATTATTCAAATTAGAGAATATATAATTAACAGGGGGTGGAGTATACATCTATCTATAAAAGATTAACTAATTAACTAAACCACCAAGCAAAAAAAGTTTTATTTTATTTTTTTGGTTTATCAACTTTGCTTTTGCTTGGTGGTTAAGTGGTGATATTGAAGGATAAATTTATAAAGAAATGATATAATTAGGTTGAATTGATAATATTATTATAAAAAATAACAGTTTAGGGGTGTACTTATGCCGATAGAAGAACGGAATGAACAATTTGCTGAGGCTTATGGTTTAATATCTTTTGAAAAAGATGAGGTTTTAAGATTTTTCAGTGCATTTATTGCTTCTTGTAGTGATTATAAGATTAAGATTGCTGATATTATAATTGATAATTTTACAGCAGAAACTTATACAGTTAGCGAGATTTTAGAAATATTAGATAAAAATATAAAACCAAGTTTACAAATTCTTTTTACAAGAAACTGCAATCTAATGAAAGAAAAATATTGGCCGCTGAAGCTTTATATCGATAATGAGGAACTTAACTTCTTTTACATTTCTGAGATAATATTAAAAGCTTTTGTTGCAGATTGTGCATTGTTTGTAGTTTCTAAAAAGTATAAAAATATATCAAATGACCAATTGCCTAAGGATGATTTGAGAAATTATTTTATTACAGTAAGAAATAATGCGAGTTCTAGGAAGGATGTTATACTTGCAAGAGAGCGTTTGTATCCTACGACTGCGGAATATATTAATAATATTTTAGGAGTAGATATTGATTTACCTTTTGTTAAACAAGAACTAGCTGAATATTTGAATTTTCAAATTTGTAGAAATGCTAATCAAGAAAGAATATTTTACCCTGAAGTTTATACACTATATGATGTCCTAAATTATAAAATTTATTCATTTACATATTCGCATAGGAAAAATTTAGTAACCAGATTGCTCAATTCTGTAGCAAAGCCAATATTAAAAGTGACCCAGGATACAGAAGTAGTTGATAATAGTAGTGTTATAACACAAAGCATATATGATGAGTTTGGTGCTCAAAATGCGTTAGATAATTATGCTGAATTCATATGGAGTAATAAGACAGACGATGAGAAAAAGTACATATTGGCTGATACTTTTATAGATATTAGTAAAACATGTGAAGTATGTGATGAATTTCATCGCTTGTTACAAGCTGGAGTAAAGGAAGGTGTGGTTCAAAGCATTTATCATTGCCAATCACAGCAGCAAAAAAGTTTAGAAAAATTAAAGGAACTATTAAAATTAGGGGATTATAATAAACCTAATGGTTTTGAGCGGTTCTTGCTTAATCATGGTGATAAAATTTATTCATTTTATATTGAATTGACGGATGATAAAGAAAAATTAAATCAGCAGAAAGAATATGAAAGACGTAAAAGATATTTTAATAGTTCGTTTATACAACTTTTCTATAGAGAATTGAGTGGCTTGACCAAACAGTGTATAAAAGACAAAGAGCAATTAGAAACAAATAATTCCAAAGATGAGTTTTTAAATGCCAAAGTGATTAATATTAATGAATGGGATAGCATTTTATCAGGGTTTAGATTTATAGATAATGAAATAGACTGGCCAGTATTTGATAAGCCTATAATTTATGAATTAGAACGACATAATCAATATGGCGTTATAGACACTTTTAAATTGATTTATGCTTATTTTCTACGCTTATATTGTAATGATAAGATCAGTAAACAGGATTTAAAATGCTTGTCACATAAATCGCTATAATAAAAAATTTAAAAAGTACATCAGGAAGAAAGTATTCCTGATGTACTTTTTTTGTTTAAATTTATTATATTTAAATAATAAAAAGAGGATAAATGTCTAAAAACCCTCTACTTTTTTTCTAAAATATACGAATATCTATAAAAAAGTAGAGGTTAAGACAACATTAAATGTTTGTTTTATACTGATAATGACAACGTTGGAGAAAATTAATTGTAGCCGCTGATGTGCACCAGTGGCTA
>ENA-ORUX01000147-ORUX01000147.1-human-gut-metagenome-genome-assembly--contig:-NODE-147-length-68526-cov-89.416731_pt1 | contig 68526 bp, 44 predicted proteins | sample MGYA00242087_ERZ509225 | MGnify/ENA primary metagenome ERZ509225 (study PRJEB26280, sample SAMEA2338864) | human gut metagenome | biome: human gut; feature: human-associated habitat; material: faeces... | reverse complement strand
GGCTAAGAGCTTCTGCCCTTTCAGGGCGTGTGGGGCTTACTTGCGAAACTTGAATTAGTTATAAATCTATGTTCTAAACTTTAGAACTTAAGTTCGATACTTTAGAACTCAAGTTCGATACTTTAGAACATAAGTTCTAAACTTTAGAACATAGATTTTTATAGGCTAAAAGAACATTTATATAGTATAAGAGTAAGATTTCTTGTGGTTTGACGATTTTAGCTGACCCTCTTAGCGTTGTTTTTAACATGGTTGACTCGGTTGTTACTTATTTTATTTATCATTTACGTTGACTTACTTCATTTTAGTTATATTCATAGTTGACGACTTATGCTGAGTAGTTACTAAAGGAGATTAAAGTATAAAAATATCTTAAATAAAAAGCTTTCAGCGAAACATTGTGCCGTTTCACGGAAAATAATTTGGTCAAAATGTACCTTTTCTGTACATTTGCATGTAGAGATTAGAATATCAGAACAAGGTAGTAATGATATAGATTATAAATTTTGAGTTAATTACTGTTTTTTGAAGGTGGTGGGTCCTCGTGAGAAGACGTACCACCTGTTTTGTTTATATCAACTTCTTCCCCATTCACGAACTTATTACAAATGGTTCAAGATAAACTCACGGCATTCTTCCATCAGCCATTTGGGAGTACTGGTAGCGCCACAAATTCCCACTGTGTTTACATCCTTGAGCCAGTCGAGGTTGATTTCATTGGCACTTTCTATCTGATAACTGTTGGGGTTCACGCGATGACATTCCTTGAAAAGCACCTTGCCGTTGGAACTCTTGCGTCCGCTCACAAAAAGCACGAGGTCGTGCTTGGAAGCAAAGCTGGCTATATTAGGCATACGATTGGCCACCTGTCGGCAGATGGTGTCAAAACTCTTGAAAGTGGCGCCCTCTACAATATGCTCCTGACAATACTCTATGATACGATGAAACTCGTCAAGACTCTTAGTCGTCTGGGAATAGAGATAGATATCGCGAGAGAAATCCAGTTTCTCCACATCCTGGAATTTCTCAATCACGATGGCCTTGCTGGCAGTCTGCCCCACCAGTCCCAACACCTCTGCGTGTCCATTCTTGCCAAAGATGACTATCTGCGCATCCGGATTGCTGGTATACTGCCGCTTGATACGTTTCTGCAACTGCAACACCACAGGACAGGTGGCGTCAATGATGTCTATATGGTTTTGCTCGGCCAGGGCATAAGTCTCAGGCGGCTCACCATGAGCACGCAACAACACCTTGACATGATGCAGCTTCTCCATATCCTCGTGGTTGATGGTGATTAGCCCGGCATGATGCAGTCGTTCCACCTCCATTCCGTTGTGTACGATATCACCTAAGCAATACAGTTGTCCACCTTTTTCGAGTTCTTCCTCAGCCTTCTTGATGGCAGTGGTCACACCAAAGCAGAATCCACTGCCATTATCTATTTCTATTTGCACGGTTCTTTCTTTTTTTTTAAACAGAACTTGTTACTTTGCGTTCTTACTTATCTGTTCCCATTTATCTGTTCTTAACAGACTCGTTTCTCTCACATCACCTTTACCTTTACCACCACCTTGGCATTATCAGGATCGTTGGTTATCATGAGCACACGAGGATTCTTCGAACGCGACTTCTTCAGTTCGGATGCGACGGCAGTCACCTTGAGTTTAACCGTCTCTCCAGGCTGAATCTTCGACTTTTTGAGCGACACCTGAAGTCCCATGGTAAACATCTGCATACTTCTTATCTCGAGCACCGATTTGCCTTCATTGGTGATGAGGATTTCGCCCTTCACCTTTTTCTTGGTGCCGAAGTTACCAAGGTCGAGTGTGGTGGTAGATAGTTTCACCTTAGGAGCCTGTGCCAAGTCTTCGGCTGTCAACTTCTCGAAGTTTGGTAAAAGAACTGCCGACACACTGATTTCCTTCTCGGGTGCCACCTTGTCACCAAGATGCGAGCCAAGATAGATGGAAGTCTGATTCAGTCCCAAGTCGCGCAACTTGCGTGAGTCCAACATAACTGTGATCACACCACTGTGGCGTGGCGCCAACTTGGAAGGCGACACCTGTGCGGTGAGATAGGGAGGCAAGTGCAGCACTACAGGCTGCAGCACCTCGTCGGTAGGATTCATGATGTGGATGCGCTGCACGGGGCGGTCGCCTCGGTTGATGTCATCAAACTCCAGATCCTGTATGTCGGTTTTCAACTTGCCCAACTGATAGGCGTAATTGCCAGCAAAGTCGACCACTCTGTCCACCACCTTTCCACGCATAGTAAGCACGAAAGGCTGTTCGTCGGCATTGCTGAAGAGTCCAATCTGCTTGATGAACGTGCCCATTTGCTTGGCATCGAATGTTGCCCTGACCATAAACGAATCGCCCGGTGCTATGTCTCGCTCAGGAAACTCCACCTCTGTGCATCCGCAACTCTTGCGCACCTGGCTGATGCGCAAAGCCTTGTTGCCGGCATTCTTCAAAGGGAATTCTGCCGTTACGGGATTTCTGAACAACACCTGCCCACAGTCGATTGTCTCCTGCTGCGTGGTTATTTCCTGCGCCGATGCCGAAACCGCCAACAGCGATACCAGCATCCATATACTCATTCTTTTCATCTGTTCACTTTGTATTTATCAGTTCGTATATTCTGTTCCTTATTCTACTTTCGGGATTCTAAGAGTCAGGGAGTTAAGACATCACTCCGTCACATTCAGCCTATAAGCCTCTGCCCTTCCGCCAAACTCAGGACTGTAGGCACACTGCGCCACACAGGTTCCTGCCTGATATTCGCCTTTGCGGTCGATGTAAAACTCCATCTCCACCACGTGCCTTCCTTTTGATAAACGGCCAAAGTAGAGATTTGTTGTATAATCCTTGGGTGCCACATAGCAACCCATGCTCCACTGATAGCCGCTCAATTGAGTGACGGGCTCCAAGCAGGCAGCGCGCTTATCCACCACTTGCACGAAGTCGTAGTCGCGGTCGGCTGTAATGGTAAGCACCACCTTTACCTTGTCGCCCACCTTCACGTTCTTGGCGTTCTCCACCTTTCTCACCACCTTGATGCCTGCCTCTGAGGCGGCTATCTCGGCAGAGGACTGCACAAACTGGGCGTATACTGCGCCCCAACTGGTGCCTTCGTTCTTCTTGTCAATCGTCAGCGTGTGTGGTGCGCCCTGCTTCGAGGTCTTCACATAGCCCAGTCCTGCCGTAGCCTGAGGCAACTGCAGTGGTTTGCCGTCTATACGGATAGTGGCATCGTCTGCCGACTTCTGCAGCAGTATTTCCTTACCATTGAGGAAGGCATAAACCGCATCCACCGTGTTGACTGGAGTATCCCAAGCCTGGGTGCGCTTCGACTGCAACAACCACAGCTTCATCTCGTCGACAGCTTGCTGAACGGTCAGATTCTCTGCGGCAAATGCCTTTCCAGCCTTTGTACCCAGCATCTCCGTTGCCTCGATAGCGGCCACCTGTGTAGGAATCTTATAGTCGCGCCAGCTATAGTAAGCATTGCGTGTGTCGAAGTATCTTCCCATTCCCGGTCTGCTTACCGAATACTCGGCTATGCTCTGCAGATAATCGGCAGCCTTCGCCTGCTGTCCATTGCTTGCCAGCACCACGGCAGCTCTTGCCTTGCCATAGATGGTGAACTCACCGGTACGCTCTGCCATATTCTGCAGCAGATAAGTCGCTGCCGGATCAAGTTTGCGTCCGTCGAGCGAGAGAATATATAAATAATGTATAGCCAGTTCGCTCGGGCGCACATTTCTCTTCTTCTCCGCCTCTTTCTTCATGTCCTTCACTTCTGCAGCAGCCTTTCGCTGCAGAAAGCGCAGAGCAGCAGTCAGCATGTCTTTGGTCTCCTGCTGTACACCCACCATACGGTTCAGCCTAACCATCATCTCAGCCACCTCGGTAGTCATGTATCTGCTGCCTTCCATGCCTTTCCACCAGGCGAAGGAGCCGTCGGCAAGCTGAAGCTTACGCAATTTTGCCACCTCGTCGGTCAGTCGGTTCTGACACAGCGACTCATCCAGATATTCAATCAATAGTTTTTTCTGCTCGCTCTCCCTGTCGACATCCATCACCCAAGGTGTTTCGTTGAGCACAAGTTCGCGCAGTTCCTGATTCTTCTCCAGAACACTCTGTAGTGAAGTGCCAGCCTCGTCAGCCTTGCCACCCTTAGCTGCTCTTGCGCTTTCGGCCGAGGCTGCTTCCTGCTTCCACAACTTCACTACCTGTGCGATGACAGGACTCTGCTTCATGATGTGGCGAGCGATACTGTTGCTGTAGATAGCCGACATCAGCGAGACGGCATTGTCGTCTTTTGCCTTGCTGAGCGATGGCAGCGCCTGAATCATCAGCCAGCTTGGATTGTTGCTGTACTCGATAGTCACCTTGGCGCGTTCTGCCTGTGCAGCCTGTTTGCCTTCCTTGCCGGCAAAGAGCGAAGTGAGGTCGAAGTGCTTCTCTCCTTTCTCGGGCAGGGTGATGGGCAGGGTGCGTGTTACGAGCTCGCTGTTGCCTAATACGGGCAGATAGTGCTGCTCGCCGTCGCTATAGCCACGACCGGCAGCCACCACCTTATTAATATATACACCCTCTTTCAGCCCCTGCACGTCAAACATCAGCGATGTCGATCCGTTGGCTTCCAGGTTGTATTTCTGAGTCTGTTGCCACACCACCTTGTTGGTTTCGGGGTCAAGGATCTGCATACGAGCATTGCCGTTCACCTTCCTGTCTGAGTTGTTGAACACTCTGACAGCCACCACAGCCTTGTCGCCTTCGCGCAGGAAGCGTGGCATATTGGGCTGCACCATCACCGTCTTTTGTGCCACAGCCTCGGCATCTATGACGCCATGACACATCTCTCTATTATGAGCCAGTCCCACAAATCTCCAAGTTGTGATGCTCTCAGGCAGGGTGAAACGTATGGCCACATTACCCTCATCGTCGGTTTGCAGGGCAGGATAGAAGAAAGCCGTCTCGTTCAAGTTCTCGCGTGTCTGCACCTGGTCGAGCTTTTCTTCAGTCTTTGCCGCCTCAGGCGCAGAGCAGCCCACAGCGATTCCTCCGTCAGCCACATCCTCTGCAGCGCTCTCGGTAAGTCCCGACAGCTGTTTGGCGTTAGCATATCTGGTTCCTCTGATGTGCATCACTCTACTTTCCTCCTTCACCAATTCATCGCGTTTGATGACGGGGGCTGTTGCCTTTGCACTCTCCACCGTTCTGTCTTCCATGGCACCTTTGGCAAAGAAGAACACCTTCTTGCCATAAAACTCGCTCTGGAAGTAGAACGGATTAAAGCTGTCGGCCTGCAGTTCGTTCTCCTGATAATACTTAGTAGGGAAGTTGCTGCCAAAGCCCGCATAGCGGGTTCTCACGGCGAGGTTGTTCTTCCAGTAGCTACTGGGCAGCGACTGATAGAAGCCCAGATTCATCTGCCATATAAGTCTCTGCAACGGGTCGAGCGACTTGTCGTAGAGCACACTCATCAACTGCGCCTTGGCTGGTTTTCCGTCGGGCGTAGTGATGCGCAGTGTCCATTCCTCCTTCTGTCCTGGTGTAAGCCGGTTGCGGAAAGTTTTCCACTCGATGTTCAGCTTCTTCTCGGGCATGGGGCGTGCGATGTTCATGGTGCGTGAGTAGCATTTCCCGTCCTTTATAAAGGCGTAGTTGAGCACGATGCCCGAGGCATATTCTGGTCGGTAGGTGAAGGGCAAGGTGACGATGCTGTCGCCCAGTTCCCATGCACCTTTCTCGATCAGCTTGTTGCCGGCGATGATCGAGTAGACGATGTGCACACCGTTGGCCGATGACCCAACCTGCAGATAGACAGGCTTGCCGTCGGTGCGGAAGCTCGTGGCAGTCTGATAGCTCCAGTGCATGGTCTCCTCCATCGGCCTGGTGTCCTTCATACTAAAGAGGACGAACTTATGCTGCAGACTGTCCTGTCCGCACACAGCCTCCACCAGGTGCATGCCCGATGCCAAATGTTGCAGTTGCACAGGCTCATTGGCCTCAGCATCAAGCCACTCGCCCCCATCTATGCGATACTTCAGCGAGTGGGCAATCTTTATTCCAGCACTGTTGAGGTAGGCAAAGGTCACCTGTTTCAGACTGTCGGTCTCCATGCGTTTAGGTAGGTCGACAGCAAAGGCGGTGGGCTTCGTGCCGAGAGGCAGACTCATCTCGCCTTCATGACTCTCGCCGCTGATGTCGGTGACGATGGCAGACACGTCGAAGTGGAAGAATCTCGCCACTCGCATAAAATCGTCAGCGCCATTGCTGTCGGCGCCAGTCAACTTAGCCTCTAATGGTATTTCCACATCAAAGCTTCCATCCTCACGGGTCACAGCCTCTCCTGTCATCACCTGTCGGTCAGCTGAACGTGAGCCCCACCACCACAGCTGATTGCGCCTTGTCACAGTGTATTCCACCTTGGCTCCCTGAACAGGCAGACCTGCATAGGTCTTAGCTGTAGCTTTCACCACCACTGTGTCGCCCCATGAATATCGTTCGTTCACCTCGGGAAAGTTGATTTCAAAGGTGGGGCGCTTGTATTCTTCAACACGGAAGTAGCATCCATCGCCCATGGCTCTTACACTATACTGTCCAGTCAGTCCGCCTTGTGGCAACACGAAGTCGGCGGCAGCCATTCCGTAATCGTCCGTCGTGACAGTCTTCTCTGCCACCACCTTCCAGTTGGCATCATACAGTTCCATCTTCACCTCCTTGCCCTTCTCAAAGGCCTTGGCATCAGTCCCTCGCTCATTGATGGCGAGGATGGCAGCGGCATGCACCGTCTGTCCGGGACGATAGATGGCTCGATCGGTATACAGATTGACGATGGTCTTGTTGTTTTTCTGCTCATAGTAGCGTGTACGCGAGAGATAGATGTCTCGTGCTGGACAATATTTGTCGGTCGTGGTAGAAAGCAGCACGCTTCCGTCCACGTTCTTGAAGTACGCCTCACCCTCGGCGTCGCTGGTAAGCCTGGCATGCACGACACGCTTATGCTTCTTGGTTTTGAAGTCGTAGTAGTCGTCTCTGTAGAGTTCTATCCTTGCACCGGCAATGGGCTGTCCGCTCGTGGCACTAACCACTACATAGCGGTGCCTGTCATCGGGCAGCTGCTGTATCATCACAGCCAGGTCGCTCACATAGAAGAGTCGTCGGGCTGGCGTCACACCTGGGTTATCGGCCGTCACCTCCATGAGATAGGCGCCTATGGGCAGCGCAGGCAACAGGATGGAATCTTTCACCTCCTCGTAGTCTGGATGACCATAAAACTGTCTGCTGTATTCTTTCTCGTGCAGCTCCGAAGTCTTGGTTTTCAGCCACTTGTAAGTTTTATCATCCTGCACGTCATATTCGTTGTCGGCAGTGATATCGAGGCGCGACAGCTTCATCTTCACGTTCTGCAGGTTGCGCACGCTGAGATGCACCCACTGCTTCTGTCCTGGGCGCAACACCTGCTGCAGGTCCTCGATGTCAAACATAGGTTCGGTGAGTCGTTTCTGTGCATTTCTCAACACGTTCATCCTCGACCATCCTCCCCATCGGCTCAGGGCATAGTTGATATAATTGAGTTTGTCAGCCGGTTTGATGTCGGTGGCTTCCTCCATGAAGCGATAGTGCTCCACCGCCAGTTCTCCCGCCTCGGGAATGTCTTGATATACATGGATGAGCGAGTCGATGGCATTGAGATACTTCGATTTTTTCACCTCTCTCACGTCGTCCTGACGATATTTCTGAATCACCTCAAAGGCACACAGACAGGCTGCACCTCTGTTGCCCACCTTATTATAATAGGTGTACATCTTCAGATAAGCCTCCTTGCTGTCGGCCTCGAAACCTATAAGATGGAGTAAATCGTTGCCAAACGACGATCCGTCAAGTCCCTTCATGGTGAGGGGCGCATACTCGGTCGAGGTGTGGTGTGCAAGCTGTTCGGGCTGTGCCAGCGCCTTCAAAAAATATTCCTGCGCCTTCGCCTTGTTCACACGGTAATGGCTTGTCTGTTCACCCTCGTCGGACAAGGAGATGTCGTAGACATTCTCCTCATAGAGTTTTCCCAATACTGCATTCCACACAGCCTTGAGCACAGGATCTGCAGCCTGTTGCTCCTGCTTCTTCATACGCTGGATGGCAGGAGCCAGCGAGTCGGGGGAAATAGATTTCCACAGCATCGCCTGTCTCATCTCGGCAGCCAGCAGTTGTCCGTAGTCTTTCGACGCGGAAGCCTTGGCGCTTATTTTTCTCATCACACCGATCTCGCTCTTCGGAAGGTCTTTCTGCCTGTAGGCATCAGCCTGCTTCCAAAGGTTGTCGTAAGTCTGAGCCATCGTTTGTATCACGGCAAACAGGACAAAGACAAGTGCTAAAATGTTTTTTTTCATAAGCCAAGTGTATGAAATGTTAACAATCCGTTTGATTTCAAACCTAATCTATTGCAAAAATACAAAAAATATCAGTTATCTAACTTTACAACTTAAACTTTTTACTAACTTTGCATCAAAATCATGCAAATAATCTAAAAAATAGCATTCTGTTTCTCGTAAGAATTCAGTTCTACGTAATAAATAAGTAAAAAACCAATAAAAATACTACAAAAACAATGGCAGAGAAAAAGTACGGTCATTTCGATGACGACAATCGCGAGTATGTAATTACCGATCCACAAACCCCATGGCCTTGGATCAACTATTTGGGAAACGAGGATTTCTTCTCGCTCATCTCCAATACAGCAGGCGGCTATTCCTTCTACAAGGACGCAAAATTCCGGCGTATCACCCGCTACCGATACAATGGTGTGCCTATGGACAATGGCGGCCGCTATTTCTATATCAAGGACGGCGACACCGTGTGGAATCCCGGATGGAAGCCCTGCAAGACTCCACTCGACAGCTACGAGTGCCGTCACGGTATGAACTATACCCGCATTACGGGAAGCAAGAATGGTGTGGAGGCAAGTGTGCTCTTCTTTGTTCCGCTTCACACCTGGGCTGAGGTACAGAAGATGACGCTCAAGAATCAGTCGCAGGAGACGAAGACCCTCAAGGTGTTCTCCTTTGCCGAATGGTGCCTGTGGAATGCAGCCACCGATATGGAGAACTTCCAGCGCAACTTCTCCACCGGCGAGGTAGAGGTGGAAGGCTCCACCATCTATCACAAGACCGAGTATCGTGAGCGCCGCAACCACTACGCCTTCTATACCGTCAATACAGAAATCCAGGGATATGACACCGACCGCGAGAGCTTCATCGGACTCTACAACGAGTTCTCTGAGCCACAGGCTGTGACGGAGGGCAAACCACGCGACAGCTTTGCCCACGGCTGGAGCCCTATCGCGTCGCATTATATCGAGGTGACACTGCAGCCAGGCGAGAGCCGCGATCTCATCTTCCTCTTAGGCTATGTGGAGAACGAACAGGACAAGAAGTTCGTCGCCAAGAAGGTCATCAATAAGGAGAAGGCTCATCTGCTTATCCAGCAGTTTAACACTACTGAGAAGGTGGACGCTGCCTTTGCAGAACTCAACCAGTACTGGGACAACCTGCTGAACATCTTCACCATAAAAAGCGGCAACGACAAGTTAGACCGCATGGTGAACATCTGGAACCAGTATCAGTGCATGATCACTTTCTGCATGTCGCGCTCGGCAAGTTTCTTCGAGAGCGGCATCGGTCGTGGCATGGGCTTCCGCGACTCCAACCAGGACCTCGTGGGCTTTGTGCATCAGATTCCCACCCGTGCACGGCAGCGCATCATCGACATTGCCAGCACCCAGTTCCCAGACGGCGGCTGCTATCATCAGTATCAGCCACTCACCAAGCGCGGCAACAACGACATCGGTGGCGGATTCAACGATGATCCATGCTGGCTCATCTTCGGAACCGTGGCTTACATCAAGGAGACGGGCGACTTCTCCATCCTCTCCGAGCAGGTGCCTTTCGACAACCAGCCGGGCAGCGAGGTAAGTCTCTTCGAGCACTTGAAGATTTCGATGAACCATGTCATCAACAACCTCGGTCCTCACAAGTTGCCACTCATCGGACGTGCCGACTGGAACGACTGCCTCAACCTCAACTGCTTCTCGTGGGATCCTAACGAGAGTTTCCAGACAACAGAGAACAAGGGAGAAGGCTCCAAGGCAGAGAGCCTGATGATTGCCGGACTCTTCGTCGTTACAGGCAAGGACTATGTGGCGCTCTGCAAGCAGCTCGCCAAGGAAGCCGCAAACAGCAGTGAAGGCACTATCGCTGGTCTCGCCGAGAATGACTACCTCGCAGAAGCCAACCGTATGCAGCAGGCAGTAGACCAGATGAGCGAAGCCGTGAAGCAGCACGGATGGGACGGAGAATGGTTCCTCCGCGCCTACGACTTCTTCGGCAACAAGATAGGAAGTGATGAGAACGAGGAGGGCAAGATCTTCATCGAGAGTCAGGGCTGGTGTACCATGGCGGGCATCGGACTGGAAGACGGTCTCTGCGACAAGGCACTGGATAGCGCCAAGGAGCGTCTGGAGTGCGAGCACGGAATGGTGTTAAACAATCCAGCCTACACCACCTATCATGTTGAGATGGGCGAGATTTCCTCTTACCCAGAGGGCTACAAGGAAAACGCCGGCATCTTCTGCCACAACAATCCTTGGGTCATCATTGGCGAAACCGTTGCCGGACGTGGCAACGATGCCTGGAACCACTACACCAAAATTCTGCCCAGCTACGTGGAAGAAAAATATCAGACACTACACAAGGTGGAACCATACGTGAACTGCCAGATGGTGGCAGGTAAGGATGCTGCCCGTCCGGGCGAGGGAAAGAACTCATGGCTCACAGGCACCGCAGCATGGATGTGGTACACCGTCAGCGAATTCATTCTCGGCATCAAGCCCGACTACGAGGGTCTTCTCATCGATCCCTGCCTTCCAAGCACCGCTAAGGAGTATGAGGTAGTGCGCAAGTTCCGTAGTGGCGAGTACCACATCGTGATAAAAAATCCCGATGGCAAGGAGAAGGGCGTAAGCCGCATCACCGTAGACGGCAAGCTCATCAGCGGAACCATTGTTCCCTGCTCCCCAGGCAAGCACGAAGTCCACGTAGAGATGTAACTACCCCCAAAAACAAAAGAGGGTGTGTCATAAGTCTGTGACGCACCCTCTTTCCTTTTGATAATATATTCTTATCTATCCTTACTTCATCACCTCGAAGATTATTATTGGATATCAGGCAGATACAAATATATGGTACAGGTATGGATGCATATATTGATAGGTAAAAGTAGGGAAAGATAGACAAATAAGAAACCTACTCTTGGAAATACTTTTATTGTATTAAAAGTTTGATATTCGCCCAGAGTTATTTTGCACGTTCATTTACTGTCTGTTGAATACTTTTCCTAATCCACCAAACGGCATAGATAATGAACTTGATTCCGCGTTTTTTGTCATACTTTTGAGCGGCAATCAGCAAACCTTTAACTCCAACCTCTAAAAGCTCTTCTTTGGACACTCCCTGACCAAGGTATCGCTTGGCAACGGAAGCCACAAAACGAATATACGCATTCTTTAGCTCTTCGTCTGCTCCTTTCTCACCGACTTTGAATCGATCTAATATCACTTCCATTTCCTCTGCTGTAGGTAATGGGTGGTTAGCTATCTCAGGATAAACCGACTCCAACGACTTACTCTCACTCTCTGTTATCATTTGCAGTATCATGCTTTAATATTTAAATGTTTATAGAAACTCCTACATACCGCACACCCTATCACTTTTCCTTATGAAGTTGCTCCACTACATCCATAGGAAACAGATAGCGAGCAGGTACCAAATCACATAGCACCTTGCCTTCAAAGGTCTCTATGTCAACCAAAGGCTTCACTATCATGTCTGGAGCATAATGCGCAACAGGCTCATACAACTCATAAAATTCATCGAAGTCCGATATACCAATATCTAACAAGCCTTCATCATATACGTTTTTCAAAGCTTCCTTGGTAGCAAGTTCCATTACCTTCACTGGAATCAAATACCATGAGGATGGCAAACGCATGATAGCCAATACCTGCTCACCAGAAGCAAAAGTACATTTCGAGTCAAGATTTGCGTAGAAAGTCTTGTCTCTTCGATAAACTTCCCCTAAGATTAGCGCAAAGTCACACTCACTCCAAATCTCAAAAGCAAGCACATTCTTGTCTGCTCGAACAAGTTTCAAGGTCTCTCTTCCCAGCTTACTGTCATCAAACGAACTTATTTGCTTATAATCCAGTTTCCACCATTTAAGTTTCTTATCCGCAGAAGAAATCTTGACATCATCATCAGAATCTTGATTCTCTGAAAGACATATTGCACTCAAAAAAGTATCACCTTCCTCATGTACAGGTATATCGCCAAATGGGTTGGTACTAAAAATCTCTCCATCCTCCAACTTCTTCACATTCCAAGAAGGGAAAGCTGCCGCAAATTTCTCTGGACTATTGGTGTGAATTGGAATTATCACCTTAGGTTCCAACATTTCAAACAACTTGTTCATACTTTCCACATCACAATGCCCACTGGTATGGATATGAACATAATCCTTACCAACAGCCTCAGCCAATCTCTTGTTATAAGCCGAACTTTCTGGATTATCCACATAGCCCTTCCACATAGAGAGATAAACTTTTCTTCCCTCGCTTGGCATCTTCTTTAGCCACTCATCAAACTTGTCATTTGCTCTGGCAATCAAAACATAGCCATGAGATTCTATAGCATGGTAGAATTTATCGTTAGTCACCCCATCCTTCCATAAGACCTGTGGAGCCTTCTGTTCACTCTGAAATTTATAGAAGCGAGACTTGCCCCAAAGTTTGTCAATGTTTGCCGACGCATCCATCATCTTCTTGGCAAACTCATCCAAGAAAAAAATTCTATCTGTTTCACAAGCTGCATGATAAAGGGCAAACAATCTGTCTATGTTCGTGGATGACACATATACCACATTATACTTATTCTCTTTGAAGTTATCTACAAACTCATCCTTGACATCCCGCTCAGTCTTGGTCCTGGTATCCTTGCTCCGCTCAACATTGGTGCCTTCAGACACCACACAATCCACTTTTCCGATGTATTTTTCAATAACCATTGGCAACATCTTGCTTCGGAAACCATGGGTACGGAAATCACCAGTATGAAAAACCTTTCTGCCATCTGCCTCAATTTTGAAAGCATAGGCATCAAATGCCGAGTGATCCATCACTATTGGCATAATCTTGAAAGGCCCCACCTCAAAGGTATGCCCTGGCTCAAAATGTTTAAACTCAGTAACTCTATCTGCCATCAAACGATGTCTTTTACCCTCTTCTCCAGGTATGTGTGCCATGTGAAGTTCAAATTCTTGGCAGATTTCACAACCAGTCTTACCCATATATACAGGAATCTCGCTGCTCAACTCACTTACCTTGCCGATATGATCACCATGATAATGAGTAATCAGCAAAGCAGAATTGGAAACATCACCCTTGGTGAGTCCCTCTATCTCCATTTCTGTATGCTCATAACCAGGCAACTGCTCACCATAGTCCACAAACAGATGAAAACCACGGCACTCATACTCAGTAACGCATCCACCAATCTGATTGGTTCCACGATGTACTGTAATTCTGATACCCATCAACTTCTTCTCATTCATTGTCATATTCTTATCGTTTAATTTAAAAATGAAATGATCTGTCTCTATAATATATATACGAAGAAAACCTATTGAATCGGGGGTTTGAAGAGTATTGTATGCTTAAACTCCGCAGAACACCATTAAATTACTTCATTTTTTCATGTATCTATCAAGAGAAGAACTTATTTGAGCCATTATCTCTTCGCGATATTCCAAGGGTTCAAGCACTTCAACACTCGCCCCCAATGCCAGTATCTTTGATTTTAGTTCTGGTGTAAGACATAGCCGATACGTGAACTCAGCAAACTCCCCATATCTTGATTTGACCTCGCTCTGCGACTTGTGAAGTGGCAACATTCTCATGTATTCCATCTGTACACCATACACTCTTAATTTCAATTTAACTATAGGGAGGTCTTCATTCACGTAGATTCCTACCACATGATCGTAGTACTTTCGTGGATTGAAATCCTTCGGGTACTCAAATTTCTGACTGGTTGTTTGCAGATCAAGGAATCTTTCCAATGCCAGATGTCTAATGGATTCTTTTTCTTTTATATAACCAAGAACATACCACCTTCTATCATAGACCTTCATGGAATAAGGTTGCATGGTAAGTGTTTCCCTTTTCCCCTCATAACGTTGATAGTCAATTATGAGTTCTGTATTAGTCCTCATAGATTCAACTACATCATCAAAGTATGCTGTGCCATGAGGTATTTCTTCCAGCAAGATACGATCGCGCATCATGTTGAAAGTTGAGAAATCCTGTGGTACACTATACTTTCGCAATAACAGTTGGGCATAAGGATTTTGCTTTAGCACTTCAGGATTTTTGATGTAATATGTGTATCCCTTGGATTTGTCACATTCTATGATAACTCCAAACATTTCTTCGATACCTTTACGATGTTCGTGGAAGGTACGGATTGGTAAACCGCCCATATAAGCATAAGGAGAACCTTTCCACATTCTAACAATATGGTCGTAGGTTAGAGATTCTCTTGACCCAATAATTGTATCAAGTAGCCAAATGTATCTGAGATAGGTTTTACTTATCATGATTTTCTGCAACTTTATTAAAGATAACGGAAGAATCATAAAAAAATTGCGTAAGTTCTGCGGATATTTTGCAGAAAGAACGTCAAAACAGCCGAATTCTGATGATTTCTCATCGTATAAAGAAATAGTAACTATCAAAACGAAACATAGAATGACAAAGAGAAAGAATCAGAAGAAAGTAGAGGCACAAGCTAAAAAAAGTGCAGTAGAGACCCTTCGCTCCCAAGCACATTGGGGAATGAAGCAACTTGGTCCTGAAGATGGTAATTTATTCCACCTATTGGTAGATGCAGAGGTGGACTTTATTGCAGAACTTAATCTTGCCCAGGATATCTTAGCCATCAAATCACTCATAGACGGAGCTAAACAGTCATTTGATGTGACGCCAACACCTGAAAATGGAAATTTCGTGAAAAGTCCTACAGCAGTAGCTCTTGGTATTGCGAGTATTGAGGACATCAACAACATCGGCATACCTCTTAACTGGAGTGAAATGATTGAGCATAAATTGCTAACAATCTATTATGCCGAAGAATATCGCAACCAAATAATAGACTGGGCAAAATCAAATGGTTATAACACATCAACATATCGTGGTCGCCCTATTATAAAGTTCAGTAAGTTGTATATCATAATTGAAAGGACGCACGCATGAATAGAATCACTGAGGGGTGATACAAAAAAAATGTTAATAATAATATATATATTGTATATTTTATTGCAGTAGATTGATAAAAATAGTATCTTTGCGGCAGATACTATCCAACAGCACCATACCACACAAGGTACTTACCCTTCAGTCTGGTCCTACTATCAAGACGTTGCCAATGGGCGAAAAGGTGGAGGTGCTTGAACCTCATAGTTTGCAGGTTCAAACAGAAAGAAAAATTAGAAGAATGTTTAATAAAATATAGATAAATATGAATAATATTAAGATTGTAGGTTATTCTGAACGAGGAGCAATGAACGCTCTATTCTATGGTATTGCATTGAACAAGGACGAGAAGGCGGCAAACGAGGCTATGAATGAATTCCTGCACATGGCAGGCGAAAGAGAAACATTTCAAGACTTCGAACTTTATTCCGAATTCTCCTTGTCTGGCTTCGGCGACCCTGATTTAGTAATTACCGCTAAGAATGAATTAGGCAAGACCATTGTCTTTTTCATTGAGGCCAAGGCTAGTGCTGGTGGTTATTATGAGTTAGATGAACAAAAAAATCACCATAAAGAATACTTAAAGGATCATACGAAATACAACAAAAATCATACCTCAAACTTGTTCTTTCAACTCAAAGAAAAGTTTCTTTTGTTGAAGCATGGTCCGAACAAAGATTCACGAACAACGATTATTGACCGTAAAAGAAAACTTGGAAACAATGAGATTGTGAACAAGTTCTATGAAGACATAAAAAAGGACTTGCAGGACAGCAGATATATTGCTATTATCCCAAAACAAAAAGAAGACCAAGAGAATCCGGTGTCTATGGAATTCAAAAATGAAAACGATAGTTGCGAGTTCAAGATACATCTTGTATATTGGGAAGATATTAAGGAAAATGATATTCTGAAAGGCTACGTTGAAACTACACTCGAATATAATGAGGCTAAGAATAAGAAATCACAAATTCTAAACAACTTATAACAAAGAAGAAAGAGATAGTGATGAACATCAAAATGCATAGAGTTCGTAATCAGAGATAGTTACTCTCATAGAATCGAGTAGGAGGAAAATACTAATCATAGGTGTTTATCTCCTACTTTCGTTTTTTCAACCTCTCACACCACCGTACGTGCCGTTCCGCATATGGTGGTTCCTATTTTGGGTACCATTCGTGATACGCCCCCATTAAAGTAGCATACCCTGCCCTACATAGATACTCATTTGTTATAGCCCTATGCTGTATATGAACAATCAGCTATTCGCCAAAATCCTTTGCGCTCCACGCAGTGCATCATGGCATCCTCTTCTCGGACGGAAGCCGTAGCTCGTCTTGGGAAATTGGTTCTCATAGATTGGAGTCAATGCTTGGTTTATGGCTTGTTGCACCAAACGGTCTACTACTGTTGGTATTCTCAACAGGCGCATCTTGCCATTGTCTTTGGGTATTTCCACCCTTTCCACTGGGTTCGGATGGTAAGAACCGTCCATCAAGGAACGAGTGAGTTCCTCCTTAATGGTCAAGAGCCATGGGAGTAATTGTTCACATGACATTTTGTCGATACCACCATTGCCCTTGTTTCTCATAACTGCTTTGTAGGCTCGATTGAAGTTTGTTGAGCTAAGAATTTACTCAAGGAGGTATTCCTTGTCGAATGCTACTTCCACGATGTTGTCTTCACAAATCCTCATGAAGGTCTGCGCTCCCCCATACCGTTCGGTTTCCGACCTATCTCTTTGGGGGCAGCCATTAACTTGGAATCATGTTTTCTGCATTCTTTCCTTCATGAGGTACGTTTCAATTACTATCGCTTAATTGTTAGGTTCAGCCCTTCATGCACGTTATCGAGTATTGGAATACTATGACGCTACAGACTTCTCACGGCAAGCTTTACTCCGCTTCTTTCGTAAAAAAAAACTATTTGAAGTGTCCGTGAGTATACTGTTTATGTGGAGAGCTTGAGGATGTTTATCTGAAATTCTTCGAGGATCAAGGATGGTGAAAATGTTCTTGGCAATCTGGTACGTGTGAAGGTGGTGAAGAACAAGGTTGCTCCTCCTTTCCGCAAGGCTGAGTTTAAGATTACCTTTGGTGAGGGTATCAGCAAGATTGGCGAGATTGTTGATTTGGGCGTAGAGCACAACATCATCCAGAAGAGTGGTAGCTGGTTCAGCTATGATGGTTCTAAATTGGGTCAGAGTCGCGATGCAGCCAAGGCTTTATTGAAGGACAATCCAGAATTAGCTGAGGAAATCGAGGCAAAAGTTCGTGAAGCCCTTGCTTCAAAGAACGAGAAATAAAGTTTTCTAAAAGAGGGTGTGTCATTAGTCCATGACTCATCCTCTTTTTCGTTTCTTCATAGTTTTTCTTCATGTACTTATGGCAAAAGCTATAATACAAAAAAAAGCACACAACCGAATCGTTTCCTTTTCAGTTGTGTGCTTTAATTATATATTAACTTAACAACTCTCTTTTGAGAGAGAGGAGCATCAATGAGAGGCTCCTCATCGGCAGGAGAGATTACTTAACCTCCTCGAAATGCAAACCGTTATTAAACGAGCCATCTGCGTGAACGTGCTGCAAATGTGCTGCAAATATGGAAATAAGCAACGATAAGCAAACACGCACTCAACTGCTGCAAAGGTAGTGCAAATGAGCGGAATATCAAAACAAATACGAAGTTTTGTTTTGTATTCCCGAGTGCAGCCTACCTTATTAAAAGGTAGTGTTTTTACTTGTAAACACTAAATGTAGTACCTCAAAAACTACAAACGAAATACAGCAAAAAATACAAATGAATTGCCACAAAAGTTAGTTCTAAACTACCACAAAAGTTAGCAATAAAACAGCACAATTCATAGTGTTAAATATCTACAAATATCAGTTTTTGCTTGCATACATGACTGAATATCACTAACTTTGCATACATAATCAAATCACGGTTACAATATGAGTTATTCACATAGAATTGCAGACCTTCAACTGGCAGAGCGTCTTGAGGCTTTCGGGGCTGTACTAATAGAGGGGCCTAAGTGGTGCGGAAAGACAACAACTGCGGAACAAATGAGCAAAAGTGTCATTAAGATGCAGGACACGGAGATGCAGGAAGAATATGCTGCAACTGCTGCCTCAAAACCATCATTGTTGTTGATGGGTGAAACTCCTCTGTTCTATTCAGACAAAAAATGCTTGATATAACGATCAAGAGTATTCCGGTCAACCTTACACAGCTTTGCAATTTTGCGCTTCGAAACATTCGCTTTAAGCAGTTCTCGAATAAGTGTTTCTTTTCCGTGTAACTTGTATTTCTCGGGAGCACTCTTTCGCCCTTTTGGTCTGCCAAGTATAACGCCCTCTGCTTTTTTACGCGCCAAAGCTTCCTTGGTTCGCTGACTGATAAGGTTGCGCTCTATCTCGGCAGACAAACCAAAAGCAAAGGCGAGCACTTTGCTTTGGATGTCATCACCAAGGCGATAGTTGTCCTTGATAGTCCATACACGGCATTCCTTTGTCATGCAAATATTCAGAATCTCCATTATCATGAACAAGTTGCGACCAAGGCGGGAAAGCTCTGCACAAATGATGAGATCATCTTTTTGTACTCGCTTCAGAAGCTTTCCCAACTCTCGCTTGTTGTATGCTTTCGTTCCACTGATGGTTTCCTCAATCCAACCATCAATCACGAGTTTGTTGCGTTCGCAGAATTTGTTGATTTCAAAACGTTGGTTCTCTACTGTCTGTCTGTCGCTGCTGACTCTAATGTAACCGTAAATCATAATTATTCATTTGTAAAGTTTAAAATAATAAATAAGCGATTAACAAGCGCATAACAAAGGCATAAGAAACAAGGACCCCATAAACGCAAAAAGCGTGCAACTCATTGAGCTGCACGCTTTTGCTTATTATTTATTATGTATTTACCTTTCGGCATTACTTCACTTCCTCGAAGTCGGCGTCCTGAACATCCTGAGCGCCATCATTAGCACCCTGTGACTGCTGACCGCCCTGTGCACCCTGAGGACCTGCCTGCTGACCGCCCTGGTACATCTGCTGAGAAGCAGCCTGCATTACGGTGTTCAAGTTGTTAATAGCTGAATCGATGGCTGCAACATCACCAGCCTTGTGAGCATCCTTCAACTGCTGCAATGCCTGCTCGATGCCTGGCTTCTTGTCTGCTGGAATCTTATCACCGTTATCCTTCAAGAAGTTCTCGGTGGTGAAGATCATAGAGTCTGCTTGGTTCATCTTGTCGATCTTCTCGCGTTCAGCCTTATCAGCAGCAGCGTTCTGCTCTGCCTCAGCCTTCATGCGGTTGATCTCGTCCTCGCTCAAACCAGATGAAGCCTCGATACGAATGCTCTGCTCCTTACCAGTAGCCTTATCCTTGGCTGATACGTTCAAGATACCGTTGGCATCGATATCGAAGGTAACCTCAATCTGAGGAACACCACGACGAGCTGGAGCAATACCAGTCAAGTTGAACTGACCGATACTCTTGTTCTGAGCTGCCATTGGACGCTCACCCTGCAGTACGTGGATAGTTACCTCTGTCTGGTTGTCGGCTGCTGTAGAGAACACCTCGCTCTTCTTGCAAGGGATGGTTGTATTAGCGTCGATCAACTTTGTCATCACACCGCCCATAGTCTCGATACCGAGAGTCAATGGAGTAACGTCGAGCAATACAATGTCACCAACACCCTCTTCCTTGTTCAGGATGGCACCCTGGATAGCTGCACCTACTGCTACTACCTCATCTGGGTTAACACCCTTAGAAGGCTCCTTGCCGAAGTAGTTCTTAACGAGTGTCTGAACGGCAGGGATACGGCTTGAACCACCAACCAAGATAACCTCGTCGATATCTGATGTAGAGAGCTTAGCATCACGAACGGCATTCTGGCAAGGTACAAGACAAGCCTGAATCAAGTTGTGAGCCAACTGCTCAAACTGAGCACGAGTCAAAGTCTTAACCAAGTGCTTTGGCATACCGTCAACGGCTGTGATGTAAGGCAAGTTGATTTCTGTAGATGTAGAGCTTGACAACTCAATCTTAGCTTTCTCAGCTGCTTCCTTCAAACGCTGCATAGCCATAGGATCCTTGCGGAGATCAACGCCTTCCTCAGCCTTGAAACCATCAGCCAACCAGTTGATGATTACCTGATCGAAGTCATCACCACCCAGGTGAGTATCACCATTGGTAGAAAGTACCTCGAATACGCCGCCACCGAACTCCAAGATAGAGATATCGAATGTACCACCACCCAAGTCGAATACGGCGATCTTCATATCCTTGTTAGCCTTGTCAACACCATAAGCCAAAGCTGCGGCTGTAGGCTCATTGACAATACGCTGAACGTTCAAACCTGCAATCTGACCAGCCTCCTTAGTAGCCTGACGCTGCGAGTCAGAGAAGTAAGCAGGAACTGTGATAACTGCATCTGTAACCTCCTGTCCGAGATAATCCTCTGCAGTCTTCTTCATCTTCTGGAGAACCATCGCAGAAATCTCCTGTGGAGTATATTTACGACCCTCGATTTCAACACGTGGATAACCACCCTCGTTTACTACTGTGTAAGGCATTGCCTCAGCCTCTTTCTGGCTCTGAGCGTAAGTCTCACCCATGAAACGCTTGATAGAATATACAGTGTTCTTAGGGTTTGTGATGGCCTGACGCTTAGCAGGATCACCTACCTTGCGGTCACCATCCTTAACGAAACCTACTACTGATGGAGTAGTACGCTTACCTTCACTGTTAGCGATTACAACTGGTTCGCTACCTTCGAAAACGGCAACACAACTGTTTGTGGTACCCAAGTCAATTCCAATTACTTTTCCCATAATTATTTTGTTTTTATTTTTTTCGTTATTAATATGATATAAAATCTCATTAACACCCAAACTGGAAGTTTGCCGAAGATATGCATCTATCGGGAGCTTCGCCCCTAAGTGTTTACGCTACCTATAATAACAAAGCGTGTGCCAATGGTAAGATTGGCACACGCATGCTGACAATTTGTCATAAGTTGCTATTTCCTTGAAAAGTATTTGCCACCTTTTATAATAATAAGGCCTTGGCGATTCGCTTGATTCATCTGCCGTCCTAAGACATCGTAAGTCTTATGGTCGGAATCTCTCGTCACTACAGGCTGGCTGATATGAGAAGGCTGCATGATTTTCTGAATAGAGAAATCAGCAAATCTGAGTTCTTCGTTGCGCAGTAGGTTTTCCATCGAGCGATCCTCACCTATATAACGATAAATCCCCCATTTAGGTCGAAGTCCTGCACAGTCAGTACGCCACATATCGCAAGCCTCAGTATCCACTCGAAGCACCTGTTTCCCTGTCTTGACATCATTGATAATTACCGAATACAGACCATTCTCACCAAACCTTACCCTTTCGGTCACCTCTACCCAATGTCCCATCAGCAATGAAAGGTCGGCATCAGCCATGGTCTTCAGCGCACCCGTATGCCTGTCGTGATGTCTCACCTGCAACACTTGCTTCTGTTTCTGTTCACTCCCTGTAGTACGACAAGTAAATGTAATCAGCGGAGTAGACACGTCAGCCGTTCCCGCCTTGTTGTCGATACCCTTCAGCTGATGAATATGCGTAAAGTTTTTAGTCGTCAACAATCCTTTAGGTAGCAGAAACTTCCATTTAAATACCATTTCTTCACCTTCAAAACCTATCATCGACTCAGGCGACTTATTGAAGGTTTTGATTTCGTTGCGCTGCCTGTCGGTAGTACTCACGATGCCACGGTCATCGTCTATCTTGGCATGTATGAAAAACTGGAACACATATTTATTCAGAGCCTCGTCCATGACTTGTTGTATGTGCTGAAAAGGCTTAGAGGCATGGTCGCGTGAGTAATCGGGACACTCATACATGTAGCCCGAAGATGTAATCAGCTGATAGGTCGTAGAACTTTTTCCGTCGGCAACAAGTGTTCCGTCAGGTTCACCTGCCATCACCGCCAGCGGCAACATCACGACTGCCAAAATAAAGAATCTTATATCGTTCTTCATGTCAATAATCAATGGCTATTTTACAACAAAAAAGGGTAAAAAAATGAACATACTTGCGATGAGCAACGAAAGTACTTGCGATGGCTGTTGAAAGTACTTGCGATGGGCAACGCAAGTACTTTCGTTTTTTGAGGGTGTTAAGACATCTTTTCAGCAGACCTCTATCACTTCAAATTCTTCTGGATGAATTCGACCGATTTGAAGAAGATTTCCTCCATCTTATCAGAACCTTTTGACGATAAGCTGTGATCATAGAAAGGATAGATGTCAAGCACAATCTTGCCACCCTTTTGCTTTACAGCCTCAGCAAATAGTTTGCTCTGCTCACACTCCACCGTCAAGTCGTAAGTGCCACAGACGAGAAGACAAGCAGGAACATTCTTTTTAGGAATGAGATTGATAGGCGACACGGCAGCAAGCGTTTTAGGATTGAGCTGGTCGAAGTAAGCGATGCGCTGTGCATCCTTCGTCTTGGCAGTAATCTTAGCTTTCTGCAGATCGTAGATGCCCGAATAGCCCACCAGCAGTTTGGCTTGCGACTTCATGGCACCCACGGCAGCCAGATGAGCTCCCGCAGATGTACCCAAAAAGCCAAAACAAGAAGGGTCTACATTCAGTTCTTTGGCATGGCTTTGCACATATTTCAGTGCATCCATCACATCTTGTATTGTGACCTGTATACTGGCTCCTGGCTGTGGTGCCAAGGTATATGCCACTCTCACGCCCGTGATTCCTGCCTGTTTGGCAAGATACTGCGACAGAACCTTAGAAGAACTGTTATTACCTGTGCGCCATCCACCGCCATGCAGATAAATCATAAAAGGAGTAGGCTTATCCGCAACAGCCTTGTCTACAGAAAGAATGAGTTCGTAACCATTCGCTTTCTTGTAAACGAAGTCTATAGTTTCTACGCCTTTGTAGAGTTTTCTTGTCAGTCGCTGTGGTTCATACTTATATGGCACCAGTACATCGGTAAGCGCACTCATGTCCATACGAGCCTTGGCATAACGCGCTTCCTGCAACAGTTTATAGCCACCCTGTCCATCCTCCACCAGTTTCATGGCATAGTGGTTTGTGAGTTGAGGATTCTGCGCCTTCACACCTATGGCCGTGCCAAACATGGCACAAACCAAGCATAATAAAGATACATATTTTTTCATTTTCGGAGTATTATTAGTCTATCATTCATGTTTAGGAAGTTCATTCAAGCAGCGTTAGCGACTGAACGAAACGTCATAATAAGGCATCAGCAGAGCACTCTTACCAGTCATTCCCAACTGATAAGCCAGTTTGATGTAATTCTTGTTTCCCAAAGCCTTTCCTGCTTCGAGCAAGACAGGGGTAGCACGTCGATTGTCAAACTTACGAATTTGCTTATACGACCATTTCTCTGGCACTTTGTAATAAGGGAACAAAAAGGCCACCACATCAGCCAACGATCGCTGCGAAGCAGTCTTCATTGTCCATAGATTCTCACCTATACCAGCAGCTATAAAAGAAGCCTGCAAAGCAGCTTCGCACACAAAGGTGGAATAATGCAAAGACAAGGTGCGAGCCAACTCCTGTGGCAGCGAACCATCTTCAGCTATCTGGTTGTTGAGTTTCTGCATGAAGTCATCACGCAGCACTTCCCTGATGCGATTTTCGTAACCCAAGAAAGCTAAAAGTTCCATGTGTGTCACATCAAACCACAATCCATGATTGTTTTTGGCTCTACGTTCCATTAGTCCCTGTGTGCTGTGCTCCAGCCAATACAGGAAAGCCTTTCCCCATTCTGTGAGTTGCGTCTGATCTTGCTCTGTCCATCCAGCATAATCCTTGATGAGAGCCGACATACACAGAGCACGACAAGCATGGCGAGCATCAAGTATACCTGTGCCACGAAGCTTGGTGCGTCCTGGTATGATTTGCGAATAAACCATATTAGGATTCATACCCGTAACGCTGTCGGTGAACCATGCACGCAGATAACGAGCACAATGTTCGGCATACAGACTCTTGCCTGTGACATAATAAAGCAACGACAAGCAGTCTACGGCATTGGCCATTCTTACCATGGCTTTTTCGCTCATATACGAGTCGATTTCGGGATTCACCTTACCATCATGTCTCACATAAGGGAGTCCGTCCTTCTTAGTAGAATCGGGCCACCAGTAACGAGACAAAGAGATGTAATCACGAGCGTCATTAGAGGGAGGCAGAATCTTCGACTTGACAGTAGGAGCCTTATCCTTTATCAGTTTGACAGCCATCACCTCATAGGAACCAACCATTTTGACAGCCTGCTCATTGTTATGCAGATAAGCCTCTTTAAGAGCAGCCAGACGCTGCTTATCAAGAGGCAAAATCTGAGCCTTTGCAGAGACCAAAGCCCCTGCAAAGACCAGTAAAACTATGAGTTTTCTCATAAAGTAACGAAGTGTTTTTTATGAGAAGAAAACACCACCATTGATATCAATGTTGGCACCAGTGATGTAAGAAGCCTCATCACTTGCCAAGTAGCAAACCAAGTCGGCCACTTCATCAGCCTGTCCCTCACGACGGAGAGGATAGTTACCTTTCATACGCTCACGATTCTCAGGAGTATTGAAGATGTCGTGGAAAGAGGTAGCTATCGTACCAGGACAAACAGCATTGACACGGATTCCGTCAGGACCCAGTTCCTTGGCCATAGAACGAGTAAAGGTAGAAACAGCAGCCTTAGATGTAGCATAGAGCGAAGCACCTGCACCACCACCATCACGAGCAGCCAAAGAAGAGAAGTTGACGATAGAAGCACCTGCTGTCATGAATGGAACTACGGCACGAGTAGCCAACCATACAGAGCGCATGTTGACATCCATCACGATGTCGTACCAGTCGTCTTCTTGCTCGGCTATCTTCTTACGGCCAACCATACCGCCAACCACGTTTACCAAAACATCAATCTTCTCGCCGAATGCTTTCTGAGTCTCAGCTACAAGATTCTTCACGTCAGCCACCTTGGTCATGTCGCCCTTGACAAGGATGCACTCACCACCCACCTGGGCAATCAGCTCAGCAGTCTCTTTGGCAGCTGCCTCGCTACCAAAATAGTTCACACAAACCTTGGCACCCTCAGCTGCCAACTGAACAGATACTGCTCTACCTAAGTCTCTTGAACCACCTGTAACGATGGCTACTTTGTTTTCAAATCTTTTCATAATAATTGAATGATTTAGTTATTTGTATATATTTTATTTATCTATTTGTTTGATTTCACCCACCGAAAGGAAGATGGCTATCCAAGACAATGGCACCAATGCTCCCAACAAGCTGAACAACACAGCCCAGTTGGTGATATAGCTGGAGAACAAGATGGCCAAGATAGTGCCCAGTACGGCAGAGGCACCACCCAATCCTGCCAACGAGCCGACATTCTTACCACGATGCAAGTCGCTCGGAATGGTTTGCAGATTGGTCATAAAGAACTGGAATCCACCCAGCACGAATGCCATCCACACAACAGCCAAGACAGCAGAAGAAGACATGATGGCCAAGATGATGGAAGGAATGATGATGGCTCCACCCACCAAGATGGCATTCTTGCGAGCGTAGTTGACGGTATGACCGCGGCTGATAAGCCAGCCCGAATACCATCCACCCACGATGCTTCCCAGCGCAGCACCTACATAAGGAACCCATGCCGAGAAAGCCACCTCTTTAATATTAAGGTGGAAGACATCAGCCAGATAGAGCGGCAAGAAGGTTACAAACATCCACCAGATAGGATCCAGGAAGAAACGTCCCAAGATGACCGACCAGTTCTTTCTTTCGCTCAGCAACTCGCCCCAGGTCTTGGAATGAGCATCGACTTGAGGCTCTTTCTCGGGTTGATTACTCAAGATGTAATGGCGCTCCTCTTCCGTAATCCATGGATGCTCCTTAGGACCCTTCTTGTTGATGACGAGCCATGGAATGAGCCACAACAAGCCCAACGAACCTACGCAGATAAAGGTGACCTTCCAACCGAAGCTGATAAACAGCATCAGGATGAATACAGGAGCAATGATGCTACCAATGGAGGCTGCCGCACCGAAAAGGCCCTGCGCAAAAGCACGCTCCTTCTGTGGAAACCATTCTGCATTGCTCTTTGTCGTGCCAGGCCAAGGTCCTGCCTCGCCCAGTCCGAGCATCATGCGGAAAGCCGTGAGCGAGAACTTACCCGTAGAGAGTGCAGCCAAAGCATCTGCCAATCCCCATACCAGCACGCTACCAAAGAATCCCTTACGGCAGCCCACCTTGTCATATAATCTGCCCGAAACCAGCTGACTGATGCCATAGGCTATCATAAAGAAGATGGTGATGACACCCAAGATATCTTTAGCCTTCATCGAAGAGTCAGGATCATTGCGATCAATGAGCCCCAGGTCGATGGCTATTCCCTCCTTGTTGGTAACTACCGTGGCATCTCCTTTCTGCTTGACGGTTACACTGCCCTCCTCTACAAACATTTCATCGCCGCGAGTAGAGAAAAGGCGATAGCCCTTATCTGTTTTCACAGCCACATTCGAGCCCATGTCGATGGGTTTCTGCGTCGCCAGTTCGTAATCGATATTGGCCACCCACATATAGTTCAAGGTGCCACGATCCAGATAGTTGATGATGGTTATCACCATGATAAGCCCAATGATATACCATCGCAATCCTTTTATCTTCATGTGCGTATTATTTTAAGAAGTCAGCTCTCATGGGGCTAAATGTATCTATCAATATGCCAGCTTCCAGGCACACACAACCATGCAGAACGTCAGGAGCCACATAGTAGCCATCGCCAGCCTCCAAAATGCGCTTCTCCTCGCCAATGGTAAGTTCAAACTTACCGCTGGCAACATAAGTAGCCTGACTGTGGTAATGTTCGTGCATGGTGCCTACGGCTCCCTCTTCGAAAACCACCTTTACCATCATCAGCTGGCCATCATAACCCATAATCTGACGCTTGATACCAGGACCAGGATTCTCCCATCCCATTTCCTTTGCAATCTGGAATACTTCACTTTTTGTTTTCATATCTTTTCGTATTATTAATGATTATATTGAATATCTACTCTTCCACTCCATCGGAAAGTCTTGTCGCCCACTTGAGCCACATGCTCCTTAGCTTCATCATCTGCCAGTAGCAAATAGAGGTCGTGGCCAGCATACACACCATGCAGCACCAGCAGAACGTTATCCTCATACAGAATCTCCAGTTTTTCGCAAGATGTAAGGAGGTCGCGAGACGTTTCTCGCAACACATCATACTCACCATGAGTCTCTATCGATACCGCAAAGGTGTGGTTCTTCTTGCCTTTTTCGCGGATGATATATCCCGAACGATGCAGCAAGTTGAAATCAGGGTCATTGGCTCCCAGCGCAACAAACTTAAATTCAGTAGCTGGACTACTGGCGTAATTGACCGAATAGAATCGGTTGCCATTGAAGAAAGTAAGGCATGAAGTCGACGATGATGTATTCTGCCCTGTAGCCTCAAGCCACAGATGCTGATAACCCGCTTTCTTACCCAGAGGCACCATCTGCTCTAAGTTGCGCTGATAAGGGTAATTGACCGAGACCAGATGCCCATTATACCACAGCGGATAATCGTAGTCGTGCACCTCGTCAGACTTCAATCTGAACACATCGCATATCAGAGGCCTTTCGAGAAACGGAACAGACGCATAGACGATGGTGCGTACCATATCAACACCCTTGTAGGCGTTGGTATCACGAGCCATTACCATCTGCCAACCATCGTGCGAGAAGTCGGCCTCTACGATATTGGCATGATACTGTTCTGCCACCTTCAACTTGCCGCCATAGTTGGTTTTCTGATCCACCACCACAGTGTTATGTGCTATGGTCTGCTTCGCATAGGTGTTATTCTCCTTGGTGTAATGCCCGCCATGCTTCGCCTCAATATTCAGGAATCGTGAAGCCCCATAATCGGTCAGTATTTCGTGTCCATTATCATAGTAAGCCATGGCCAGTTTGTCATAGTGCCCATGTCCCATGCCTTGCGAAGTGGCTTTCAGCGTGATGGCACTATTGTTCTGAGCACTGCGAGGACGAATAATGGCCAAACCGCCATCCTTTCCATCCCTTCCGTCGCTTAGCACACAACTGCGCTGCTGGAGCGTATAAGTAGCATTCTGCGCCATGTCACGCTGCGCCATAAATCCCCCAGCTATAGGTAGCACATAAGTCTGATAATTCTTCATCACAGCCAACAGCGACTTGTTTTCAGGAAACTTACCATAGATGATATTGGCAGCATAAACCATCTCCTGAGCAGAGAGACCTTTCTCCAGAGCATCGTTGATGTGGAAGAACTCACCCTCGTACGACATCTGCACCAAGGCGTCTAATGCCTTTACCAAGATTCCATCACGACGATGGAAGACATCAAGTTCGGGCATACAATGATCGATGCTTTGAGCAAACACCACAAAGGGCCAAATGGCATAACGCTGATAGTAAGCCCCTTCAGTGTAGTAGCCGTCAGGAGAGAAGAGATAGTCCATCTGGCGCAAGAATCCACCATTCTTGCCTGTTTCATCCGTGCCATACAGAGCCTTTCGCAACAACGATTGGTTGCCTGTAGTCATGCCCACCATTCCCACAGCAGAAGTAGCCCATGTGGCATGGTTGTGCATACGATTGAACATCTCATGGTTGCCCTTGCGGTCGCCATAGCCATTCATAATAAAATCGGCCATATTGAAGAGTAAGTTTTTCTCGATAAACTTACGCTGCTTGGCAGAAAGGGCGTCATACACACAGTCATAAGCCATGGCCGTATGCACCAACCACACACTCTCATTGAGAGTCTGCCAGAAGAGGCGACCAGGTACAGGCGACAAGTTGACGGGATGTAGCCCCCACTTAGGATATTTCTGTGCATACTCCATAAGCATCTGAGCCACGAAGTCTGCATATTTCTTATGCCCAGTATACTGATATGCCAATCCTGCATGAAACATCGCATAGTAGTTGCTCTTATGTTGCTCGTGCACTGCACCTCCCCCTCCGTCTACGGGTGTAGGAATCTGTATCGCTGCAGCACAAGCCTCATCGGCTTTCTGCAACAAGTCGTCTACCACACGTCCGAAAGCCGGAACTTCATTCATATGCTGTTTCATATAGCCCAACTCCTCTTTTGTGAGCAAGAGTTTGGGATGTTGTGCCAGAGTGCCAATGACGCCCAAGACACAAAAGAGAAAGAATGACAACAGTCGTTTCATATTACAAACCTTGATTTTGATGATTCATATAAACTTCTTTTCGCATGGCAAGAACCGAGCCTGCATTTTCAAATTTGCAACGCTTTATCACCACATCCTCCCAGGAGGTTTCGTCCAAGCGAACACTTACTCCGCCCCTACCACTATTAAAGAAGAGGCAGTCAGAAACTCTCAAGTATTGTGGTCCCATCAGTCGCAAGACACTCCCTCGCTGCTTGTTGCAGCAATCGTCGAAGGAGCAGTTTCTCACAGTGACATAAGGGCCTGCAGTGCTCTCGTCGCTTCCGCCACGATACACATTGACAGGTGTGCCCAACAATCGACGAAACTCACAGTTCTCGATGAGTATATTCTCGGCATTATAACGTCCCTTGTCATCCTTTTCGGATGCAAAGTCGACACCACCTCCAGAACAGTCGGCGATGAGACACCCCGTAACCACGAGACTATCGGCAAAGGTGGATTTCTGTCCACGAATAGCGGCACAACCGCTCTCTCCAAAGTTAATAAACTTACAATTATTTACCTTCAACTTATAGGGAGTAGTCATCGTTTTAGCCGTAGAGATGCCCGTTTCTGGCGAAGACCCACCAGGTTCTAAGCGACCATCAAAGACAAGACCTTCTACATAGAGGCTTCCACCACTGCCGACGGTCATGAGGTGAGGCACCGATGTGCCTACAGAGCGAAGCAATGTTTTACCAGAAACCGAGCGAATGGTCACATCTTTCTGTACCAAGACCGTCTTCATCAGTTTGTACTCATCACCTTGCAACACAAAGACATCTCCATCTTCTGCCTGAGACATCACCTGAGACAAGTCAGCATCCTTAGCCACTACGACAGAGCGAGCCATCACCTTATCGGCTTTCGCTGTTTGGCTCAGCTGGCCTATCGTTCTGCTCACCATCTGCTGATAAGTAGGCACTGTAGGCAGTTTCATCTTTGCGATTTTCACTCCCGCAGGCAAACCTTCCAGATTCTTGCTGATTCTATTGTCGGCAAAGCGTACTTCAGAAGCCTTGTCTACCATCATGAAAGGAACATGCCCATCAGTGACAAACAAACGATTTCTCTTGAAGTCGATGCTGCGAGGAGCAGAGGTGCGCTCTGCATCAGCACCCGTACCAAACTCCAAATTCGTACAGTCGATATACACATTGTCGGTTATCGTAATGTCTGAAACCTGCACATATCTATTGGGCAGAGAATTGGGTACCGCATTCATGACTCCCAAGGCAGAGAAGAAACGCTTACCCGCCAAAGTGACAAAGGTGTTGTTGCGAATGACATGGTCGGAGTCTACCACTCTCACGCCTCCCGTATTGCGCTTGCCGTTGCCCACAAAGGTATTGTTTTCAACTAAGTTGCGTTTGCCATGACGCAAAGCCACCACACCTTCACACTCCCAGAAGTAATTGCCTCGCACAATGTTGTCGCACGACTTTATCGAAATCACTTCCACCTCACCAGAGCATCTGTCAAAGAGATTATCGCAAACCACCGTTGCCGAGGTTTCATAACTCTGCTGAGAAGTACCGATGCGCATGGTTTCGGCACCATTAGAGCCATACACCTCACGAGGTCCAAAGTAGTTGTGATCTATCTGATGATGATTATTCAGATTGCTGGCGCCATTGAGATTGACAAGCAACGTAACACCCAAGTTGTACTTGCGCAGCAATTCGCAATGATCCACCCTGTTGCGCTGTCCCGACATATAAACATAATTCTTCGCCTGCGAACGATCATCGGTATTATAGTTATCTATGACACATCGGGTCAGACTGCAGTCTTGTGCATAATCCTTGCCACCAGCAAATTCTACTACCGAGCGGCGAGAAGGAGTACCATTGCGAAACTCCAGTCCGCTTACTACCAAGAACTTGCCACCCATGACGAGCGAAGAACGCCCTGTAACAAGCACAGTACCCGGCTTGGCCTCTATGGTGATGGGGGCTTGCTTCGTTGCCACAGCCTTCCACTTGAGGTCGATGTCGCGATACGTACCTGCCTCGATGATAACACGGTCGCCTGCCACAGCCTTCTTCAGGCAATCGGCCACCCCTGGAAGGGAGGTCACATAATCGCGTGCCTCACCTGTCATGGGTGTTGTCAACATGAGTGCCAGCACACCTTTATATATATGCTTTCTTACTTTCATTCTTTTTACGATATATTACTTACGCTTAATACCGATAATCGTGCTTCATCCAATACATATCAAAGGTAACACTACTTGAAGATGGTGCATTGGTATTGTTATACAATTTGAAATCGATGTGCTTGATATGCAAGAAACCAAAACGCTTGATATTCTCAGCAGCATTAGCAGCCTGTCCCTTCACATTGTAATAGATAACCAAGATGAAGGCATCGACATCAGCCGACTTCTCTGCACCTACAGCAAACACGCCAGGAGCAAACACATTATTATTAACCGACTGCTTGACAGTCTCAATGCCGATGTTACCAATCTTCTTTTCGGTTACATTGATGGGGAATGTCTGCTCGTCTATCTTCTCCAAAGCCCCATTCTTAATCTGGTCGATAACCGCCTTGTGGGTAGGTTCTATTGGATTGAGATAAACAAAGCTGAGACAAGGAGTGCCATAGCAGTTGCCCTTGGTTCCTGTCACACGATATTCGTCTGCCGAGTTGTTGATCATATAGAAATTACGCAACTGTGAGTTAGAACCAGCAGGAGTATTGATCTGCAATGTGCCACCACTCACGCCCGAGAAGAAGAAGTAAGGATTAACCGAATTGTACTCATTCTCCGTAACCTTGGGCTGATTCTTACCCGAACAGGTATTGGCTTGATACTTATAAGAGATGGGGTCGACAGCTGTTCTCCACAAACTGTTGGCATAAACCAGTCCTGTCTCAGGTGAGAAGAAAGAAGCCAAAGACTCCACATCACGTCCCTGTCCGTAAACCACCTTGTCCTTCCAGAAGTAAACGAATGGCACATTCACACCAAAGTGTTCGGTGAGCACGCGGGTCTCGATACCATCAAAATAAGTAATAGATAGCGAGGTCTCGTTGTGTCCATCTACAAAGTTATCAGAGTTAGGCACCACAAACTTCAGGGTATTTTCGGTTTGCAGACTTACCATACACTCCACATCACCTACGAACACCTTATTAATCTTGTTCAGATAAGAGCCAGAGAGTGTAATCTCGTCGCCTACACTATTGTCGCCAAACTCTGTAGTAGTAACCACTGGCTGATAACGCTTCACATGGAGCATAGGCAGCAGGTCGGCAGAGGTTTCTTGAGTAGCAGTGCCATCGAAGTAAGTGAAAGTGACGTGAGCATCATCTTTCTCTACATAGGGCACAGTAAACACAATCTCGTTGGCATTCTTGCTGATGACAGAGGCCTCATGCTTCACATTGCCACCATCAGCCGTAAGGTATACAGCCGTGATAACATTCATATTCTTACCGCTGATGAGCATTTTGTTACCCATCTCTACATCGGTCTGCACCGAAGAAGCCGTAGCCAAAGGAGCAGGATATTCTACAGCAAACTCGCTCTCAGAAACGCCCTCACCCTCGGCATTGACAAGTGTTATCTTGCCTGTGCGCGCCTCGTTGGGAACCTCTATCGTGAGACTCGTATTAGAGAGTCTTTCCACGATTTCACATTCTTTCTCTCCCAACAAAGCCGTGGTGACTCCGTTCAGAGCTTTTCCTGTAACCACAATCTTACTTCCCACGCTGCCCTGTGCAGGAGCAAAGTTCTCTATAACAGGAGCACTGGCAATCGTCTCGTTCATCGACAGGTCATCGCACGAAACCAGAAAGCAAGCAGCAAGCAGGAATGTGAATATATATTTCATCTTTTTCATAAGATTCTCTTTTAATCGTTAATATTAATAACCCGCATTCTGAGCCACATCAGGATTGATATTCGTCACAGAAACAGGGATAGGAAGATAGTTCTGCCAGTTGCTGATGGGGTTGACACGATAGGTGTATCCTGCATAGAACGCCTCACTACTGAGATAATTATTGATTGTCTCAGTGGCAATATCCCAACGCTTCAGGTCGAACCAACGTTGATTCTCGAAAGCCAACTCCAGACGGCGCTCGTTGCGCACTGCCATACGGAAGTCATACTTGTTACCTACTTGCTCTAAAGCATAAGGCTCAATACCTGCACGCTCTCTTATCATATTGACATATTTTAATGCCTCGGTAGATGGTCCTGCTGTCTCATTGAGCAATTCTGCATAGAGCAATGCGATGTCGCCCACACGGATAATAGGCCAATCGCTCTCACCATCAAAACCTGTTGTCACAGGACGAGTATACTTGCAGCAGTAAGTAGCCTCTATCCACTGACCTGTAGTAGCATTATAGTATTTCTGTGCGATATTGACATTGCGTCTTGTCTCGTCGCCTTCAATGATATAAGCATTGATGAGATTGTCGCTGGGAGCGTTAAACCAGTTGGCTGTTCCTACGATAACGTTGGCACCATTGTTGATAGGCGCAAAAAGATTACCAAAAGGCGAACCCAGACCCACATTTCCAGAGAGGTATCTCACGGCAAAGATAATCTCCTTATTCATCTCGTTATTGATGTCGAAAACAGAAGCATAAGGCACTAAGTCGGCAGCAGTCTGTGGATTGCCCACTGTCTCGCTTCCCAACACATCCTTACACAAGTTAAGCGCTTGCTGATACTTCTCATCGCCCACAACATAATGGGTGGCATAAACCTTAGCTAAGAGTGCTTTGGCTGCATTCATATCGGCTCTACCGAGAAGGGCGTCAGTCTGCTTGGCTGGCAGCAGTTGTTGGTCGACGATTGTCTCCAAATCGCCCTCGATGAGCGCATAGACATCAGACACAGAAGAGCGCTGCATATTGCGAGCCACGTCAGACGGAGTCTTGCTGGTTACGATAAATACAGGTCCCCAAAGTCGCACGAGATTGAAGTACTCCAGCGCACGCAGGAATCGCGCCTCACCTTCGTACATCTTCTTATTGGCTTCGTTCTTCACCACCTGCACATTGGCCAACACGTTATTGGTTCTTGAGATGAGCGCGTAGCATGCTTTCCAGTATCTCTCCACCCACTCATGCTCTGTATTGATAACACTCTGGTCGAGCTGCTCTATCAGTTTGGTCGTGTTAGAGGTAGAGTTATTGTTAAACATTCTGGCATTATCCGAACGTAGTTCTGTCATGGCCCACTCATAGTACATCACGTCATGAAGCCCATTATAGCATCCCATCACCAGGTCGTTGACAGAGTTGTCATCAGTAACATACTCGTCAGAAGCAACCTCAGAATACGGATATTGGTCAAGGTTACATGAGGAGAAGCAGAGTGCTCCCACGATGCCTAAGATAGCAAATATTCTTGTTTTCATGTTGTTCTTTGTTTTTTAGAAGTTTACGTCAAATCCTACAGATATGGTTGATGTGAGAGGGAATCCTCCACGCTGATAACCATCTATCAGGGTGTTGGTATAAGGTCCTGTCGTGAATCTTGACTCGGGGTTGATGCCACGATAGTCGCCACTCCATATATACAGCAGATTATTGCCCGACAGATAGAATCTCAAGTCGTTGAGATGCATTTTCTTAACAATGTCCTTAGGCATGGTGTAGCCAATGGTAAGGTTGCGCAAGCAGGCATAAGATGCGTTCTGCAAAGGATAGTCAGTAAGCAAGAGGTTGTGACCACTCTTCTCGTAAGGAGTCTTGCCGTCACCTGGATGCTCTGGACTGATCCAGCGGTTCTTGGTGTAGGCCTTGTTGTAACGTACGGTTTCGTTATAGAACACGTCGCCGTTGAAAACAGTAATACCCTGCACGCCCTGAATCAGGATAGAGAAGTCGAAGTTCTTGTATCGCAAGTTGTTGGTAAGACCCCATGTGAAGTCTGGATAAGGATTTCCGAGAGGCACACGGTCGTTAGCGTCAAGTGTTCCACTGTTGTCGGTGTCAACGATGCGGAGACCACCAGGAATGTCATCAGCAAAGTGTGGGTTGGCGTCTATCTCCTCCTGCGATTTCCACACACCCTGGGTCTTATATCCATAATACTGGATAAGTGGTGAACCCACCTTAGCGATGTAGCACTCGTTGCGCTCGCCCTGACTGATGATTTGGCTCTCTCCTCCGATTTCCAACAACTTGTTGCGTGAGAGCGAGAAGTTAAAGTTGGTCTCCCAACTGAAGTTTCGTGTACGAATGTTGTGTGTGTCAATCTGAATCTCCACACCCTTGTTGCTCACTCTTCCGATGTTGTTCCAATAGTTGGAATAACCCGTAAACGACTGAGTGGGCTGTGCGAAGAGCAATGCCTTGGTTTCGGAATAGTAAGCATCGAGCGACAGATTGATGCGATTTCTAAACAGGCCCAGGTCGAAACCGAAGTTAAACTCATTGGTCTTCTCCCAGGTAATGTTAGAGTTGGCCAAAGTAGAAGATGTATTGGCCACACCATTGGTCAGACTTCCATTGCCTGTGCCCAAAACATAATTGGCAGAGTTGAGCACCTCTAAGGCTGCCTGATAAGAAATCTGGTTGTTGCCCGTCATACCGTAAGAAGCACGCAACTTCAGATTAGAAATGGCTTCGATAGACTTCATGAATGGTTCTTCGCTGACACGCCAGCCCAAAGACACAGAGGGGAACCAAGCGTTGCGATTGCCCTTAGCAAAGAGTGAGGAACGGTCCAAACGCAAAGATGCCGACATGAGATAACGATTCAGATAGCTATAGTTTACACGTCCTAAATAAGACTCCAACACGACGTCGGGATAACGGAATGTTCCTGTACCAGCCTTATCACCATTGCCCGATGTTGCCAACTCGAAGATGGTAGCAGCATTGAGCGTCTTGATGTTATCGGTAGCAAAACCTGTGGCTGTCTCTGCTACACGCTGTACGCGTGTACGCTCAGCAGTATAACCCAAGAGTGCATCAATGCTATGCTGCTTCTGGCTTCCCAAATTCAGATGATAAGACAGCGTGTTCTCTGTCAGTAAGTCGATGTACAGGTTGCTGAAATAGGTAGCACGACTGGCCTCACCATCCTTGGTGGCATTCTTGTTGCCATAAGTATAGGAAGGAGAGAAACGTACATTGAATCCATTAGAAGTCTTAAAGGTCAAACCCTTAGCCAGTTCTACGGTGAGATACAGATTGCCCAATCCCTGGAAGTCTTCGCTCCAGCGCATGGTGTTGGCCATGACGCTACGGGGGTTGTTGTTGGCAGAAGAGAAAGGTGATGTCTTCTCTGTCAGAGGATTGCCTTCATCGTCTACTTCGCCTGTAGGGGTCTCGATATTATTGAAGTGACTGCCACGAGCAAAACCACTATAGCCTGTCAGCGCTGTGGTAATGTCATTGTGATAAACGGGCAAAAACGATGGCGTGCGATAGAAGTCGATAAAGTTGTTGCGAGGACGCTCAGCACGCTTGTAAGTACCCGAGATGTTGACTCCGAAGCCCACGCTCTTGGAGAATCGCGTGTCTAACTTGGCACGGAAATTCACCTTATCGAGGGTATTAGAGCGCATGATGCCCTGATCCTTCATATAGGCAGCCGACACGAAATACTTGGTGTCCTTCTTACCACCCGATACACTAAACTGCACATTGGTCATAGTAGCCACATCATTGAGACCTTCCTTCTGCCAGTCGGTAGCTCCATACAACGACTCCAGATAAGCTGCACTGCGAGCCTGGGCCATGACAGGACGACCACCCAACGCCTCTTCTTGCTGCATCAGATTGAACCAATCGGTAGAAGTCATCATGTCGTGGAGCTGATATGCATACTTGAAACCCTGATAGAAATTGAACTTATATCTGGGCTGCTCGGGAGTTCCCTGCTTGGTGGTAATAAGAATAACACCATTGGCAGCACGCGAACCATAGATGGCTGCAGAAGCTGCATCCTTCAATATCTCTACCGACTTGATGTCGGCAGCATTTACTTGCGACAATCCACCCTTCACAGGAAAACCATCGATAATCACCAATGGAGAGCTCTCGGCAGAAATCGAACCAGTGCCGCGAACACGAATAGAGGGAGTGACACCCACCTCGGATGTCTCATTGCTCACCGTGAGGCCTGTCATCATACCCTGCAAGGCCTGAGTGACATCGCTTACAGGAGCCTTGGTCAGCGAACCACCATCCAGCTTAGAGATAGAGCCTGTGAGGTGAGATTTCTGCTGCACACCATAACCGATGACCACCGTCTCGTCCAACTGAGTATGGTTCATCTCCAGTCTGACATCGATTTTCTTTTTATCACCCACCGTCACCACCTGGTCGGTGTAACCAATATAAGAGAATACAAGAATGGTTTTCTTACTCTTCACCTCTATGGAGTATTTGCCATCCATATCGGTAATAGCACCAGCAGTGTTACCTGTACTACCCTTCACTGCGACAGTAGCACCCATTAAAGGCCCCTCTGTATCGGTGACGGTTCCATGTATCACTATCTGAGCATTGACGGTAACACTAATACATAGTGCTATCATCGTCATCAATAAATTAGTTTTTAAAAGTCTCATGGGCTGTCTTTTTAATAATAGATAATTTTAGTTGTTAGTTTCTCTGGCGCAAAGATAGAACAAATAAATGAGATACATTGCTTTTTGGTATACCAATTATATTTATTTAATATTTTGCTTAATTTTATTGCCATTATGTGAATTATAGTTAATTCGCAAACAAATCGGCGAGATATACAGAATAATCATGTATCTTTGTAAAAAATATTAGTAAAGCAGATTTTGCCTATGAAACAAGAAACCAACCACTCACCCGTAGACAGAGTGGTAGACTACATCAAGACTCAGATTGCAGAGAAACAAGTCAACCCTGGCGATCGACTGCCTTCTGAACGCAAGCTATCAGAGATTCTGAAAGTAGGAAGACCGCACATCAGAGCAGCGTTGCAAAAGCTTGAAACATACGGTGTTGTAGAAACAAGACCACAGAGTGGCACTATCGTTACCGAGTTTTCTAAAAGCCAAATCGACAATCTATTCAACGAAACGCTCAAAGTTGACAAATACGACTTCTACAGTCTCGTACACGTGCGCGTACTATTAGAGATAGATGCCTGCACCCTCGCTGCTAAAAACTGCACAAGCGAGGATATTGACAAGGTAGAAAAAGCCTTGAGAGAATTGGAGGAATGCCAAGATCCGAAACAAAGAATCGAAAAGGATTTCGCATTCCATCACGCTATAGCCTGCAGCAGTCACAACCCAGTACTGGCTTCTCTACTACTGATTATCACGCCCGACATCATGAAGTTCTATCACAAATACAGATTCTGTACTGTGCCAGAGCGACAGGTTATCGCCGAGCATAGAGACTACATCGCTAAGCTAAAAACCCGCGATACAGAAGGCATGAAAGAGTTGGTACTAAACCACTTAGCAAATCAGATAAACTTTGCTAAGTCACAAAGAAAAGACTGAACAAACACCTGACAGCACCCTGACATCGGGGTGCTGTTTTTGCTTCATAACCCATTATCACAAAAGCACGATTGGTCACATTGGTATACCAATTAATCATAATTAAGCAACAATACTCTTAAATATTATTAAATATTAATTGGTTTACCAGTTTTTTAGTTTATATTTGCAACGTTTTTAGTTACCAAAAAGAAAATATAAACGATTATGAAACATTTATTATCACTATTGACCGCATGCTTGCTCTCACTCAGTGCGCAAGCACAACAGACATGGAACTTTGTAGATCTAAGCGAATCAATTCCACTTATCAAGGCGGATGAAACGAACTGGAAGGTTGACAAGTACAAAACAGATGATCCTGATGTCCCTGTACAGTGGAGCAACAAAATCGCCTTTACTGAATGGAGCACCTTGAATGCCAATGGCGAAGAGATTCCAGCAACCAAAGGACTCATGTTTATCGGAGCACAAAACAAGTTGATTTTCTCTATCAGCAGCAAGAACAAAAACTACTTCAAGCTGAACTCCTCAAAAGCTAAAATCAAGATTTGCAATCTCAAGAAGGGGCAGGAACTCACCATCGTGGGGTTGAGCGGAAGCAAGGAAGATGCTCGTACCTTCACTGCAGAAGAAAACCTCAAGGTGATTAGTGGTATGGAACCCACATTAGTAGAACACACCAGCAAGGCTATTGTAAAGGCCGACGGCGATATCGTTATTGGCTGTACCAACGCCATGAACGTCTACTCCATCAGCATCAGTGCTGCCGACGACACGGGCATCACGCAGGCAACAGTCAACAAGCCATGCGGCAACGATAAGTTCTACACACTCGATGGCAAACAGGTGAAACCATCTCACAAGGGCATCATTATTGCCAAGGGCAAGAAATACGCCAATAAATAATTAACTAACCAACATACATTCATTTCGCATCATGCTATCGAGCAACTCGATGGCATGGCGCATATCATGCTCAAAAGTAGTATGGTCGAGCAGATAATGCGGAGTGCCATTAGCCAACAACTGGTAGAGCGCGGGGTTCATCCCGTCTACATATTGGCTAATGGCATATTCTATATCATCACGCTGAGTGGGACTGGTGGAATATTCATACACACGCAACTTCTGATGGAAGAAGCAATAAGCCGACTCGACGCTGTCTTTTGTAAAATTTGCATTCATATCATCTTGACTTTTCGATAACATGATACAAAAGTAACAAGAAAAACCTAAAAAGCCATACTTCCACATCACTTTTTAGGTTTTATTCCATTTTATGAGTTCTGGGAATTTATGGGTCCTGGGGATTTACCTCATAGGTTATTTATAATATGTGATATTACTGTCAAGTTTCGCACCTTCAGTAGAAAAGAAAATCCCAGTTAGGGAAAACTTGTCAATCAACTGACAAAATATTTTTTCCGAACTGGGAATGTCTTTTTTCTCAACTATAGATAATAGGTTTCCGCATATATATATGCAAGAAACGCCATACTATCTTTTTTCTGATCCTTACTCCGAGAGCATGGTAACCTCAACACGATGATTCTGCTTCAACAACTCCTTAGCCATTTTCCGCACATCAGAAGCTGTCAGGTTGTCCACCATCTTGCAGTAATCCTTGTCGAAGTCGGCATCGTCGTCGAGCTGGTGCCAGATGACGTAGCTCCAGTAGTCGTTGGTGATTGCCATCTGTCCGTATTGCTTCTTCAGATACTTCTTCACCTTATCCATACTGCTTGCCACAGGACCATGGTCGGCGATGTTCAGGAGTTGCTTGTAGATGACAGGATTCAGTTCCTCGTAACGCTTGGGGTCGCTCTTGTAGGAAATGCGAAGCAAGGCATTCGGATTGTCCTCCTTCTCGAGGTTGAAGCTTACGCCCACTCCATATGTCCCACCCTTCTCCTCACGTACCGAGTCGGTGTAAGCGATCTGGAGGACACGGGTCAACATGTCGAGCACCAAGTCGTTCTTCGGCGAAAATGGAGCGTTGGCTGTATAGAACACGCTCACGTTGGCAAGCGGAGTTTCCTGCTTATGCACGAACTTCACCACCTCGTTCTTCTTCACAATCTGAGGCACGTTGGCCTTGTTGCTCTTTTCTGCCTTGTGGGTAGAAGGCAGGGTGGCGAGATACTGGCAGAGCAACGGACGAAGCTGCGCCATATCGACCTTGCCAATGAAGACGGTTTTGAAGTTGCTCGCATCGCTGAAACGCTCACGATAGATTTCGAAGATGCGGTTGTAATCCGCTTTTTTTGCAATCTCCACGGTTACAGGAGCCATACGCACATTGTGGTCGTACAGAGTAGCCGAGAGGGAGTCGTTATAGACAACCTTCGAACTGGCGTTGCGGTTCTTCAGGAGCGAAAAGTTGCGGTTCATCATTCCCTCGAACGCCATGCTGTCCTTGCGAGGAGCAGTGAAATAGAGGTGAGCCAACTGAAGCATCGTCTCCAAGTCTTTTACTGACGAGGTGCCTGTGATGCGCTGTCCCTCGCTGGTGATGGAAGGAGCCAACTTCAAGGACTTTCCTGCCAATGCCTTGCGAAGGCGAGTGGCCGTGAAGTCGCCCACACCCGCCTCCGTGACGGAACCACTCAAGAAGGCGAAGTTAGGTATGTCCTCATCGCCATAGACGGATGTACCGCCCTCGCCTCTCATGCTCATGGTGATTTGGTCGGCCTGATAGTCGGTGGACTTCACATACACCTTCATGCCATTGCTCAAGACAATCTCCGTCATGCCAAACTTGCCGTATGGTTTCTCCGACACAATCTTACCAGGTGCAGGCAAGGCCGCCATCAAGGTAGCTGGCACTTGCTCCTCCTGATAAGCGTCGTAACGCTTCTGCTGTGCGGCAAGCACGGTGCTCTCAATTTCCGATTCCGAAGGAACCACGAAACCATCCTTGTCGGGTCCATACATGATGAACACCTGGTTCTTGTCGGTGATTATCTCGCCCACCTGACTATTTACCTCGTCAAGACTCACCTCGCCATCAAACAGTTTCACCAACTGGAGGTTGTAAGTAGGGGTCAAGATAGGCTCTCCCTCCAAGAAGTTGTTCACGCACTGGCTCACATAGTGAGAGTTCTTATAGTCTTTCTCCATCTTCAGTTGTCGCTCGGCAGCATTGAGATAGAGTTTCTTGGCACGTTCCAGCTCACTCTGTGTAAAACCATGCTGACGGGCACGTTCCACCTCGCCTACGGCTACCGAAACGCCACCCAGTACATTGTCCTGCTTGCAACTGATGCTCAGGCTGAAGGCATCCTTGGTGCGGGAAACGAAGAACGCACCGTTCTTCACCGTCGCACTCATGAAAGGCGGATTGGCCACTTGCTTTTTCTCCGAAAGGCGACCATTGAGCATATAGGTGATTAAACCGTTGATGTAATCCTCACGCTGATATTTCACACTGTTTTTCTCGCTGTCTGGAGTGGTCTCGCTCTTCATATAGAGATGACCGAGGATGATAGGCTGCTCCTTGTCCTTCTCGATGGCGACAATCATCTTGTCATTATCGTTCACAGGATAGTAGATGCGCTCGGCAGGATTCTTGTGTGCCTTAATCTTACCAAAGAGCTTTTGGATTTTCCTCTCCATCATATCCACGTCGAAGTCACCCACCACCACGATGGCCTGCAAGTCGGGGCGATACCACTTCTGATAGTAGTCACGCAGGTCCTGGTAAGGGAAGTTATCCACGATGTCCATATTGCCGATAGGCAGACAGTCCTCATACTTGCTGCCCTTGTATATCTTAGGCATCACATTCTCCATCATGCGCTGCATGGCCATGCCCGTACGGCGGTTGCGCCATTCCTCGTGGATGACGCCACGCTCCTTGTCTATCTCCTTGGGTTCAAGGTTGATAAACTGGCTCCAGTCGTTGAGCACCAAGAGGCAGGAGTCGATGATACCTTCGCGCTTGATGGGAGCCGAACCGATGTGATAAACCGTTTGATCGACTGATGTGTAGGCATTGAGGTTGGTACCAAACTTCACACCGATGGTCTCGCACCAAGGCACGATGCCCAGTTGCTTACCCTTGCCAGGGAAATGTTTGGTACCATTAAACGCCATGTGCTCAAGGAAGTGAGCCAAGCCACGCTGGCGAGGTTCCTCCAAGATGGAGCCCACACGCTGGGCTATATAGAAGTCGGCAAGTCCTGCCTCCTTGGCATTATGACGAATGTAGTAAGTGAGTCCGTTCTTCAACTTACCCTGACGGATGGATGCATCCTGCTCCACAGTTTGAGCAAACAAAGATGCAGGAGCTAAGAGAAGAAGGAACAGGCTTAGAAATTGTTTCTTCATTTAAAAAGAGTATTATAAAATAATTACTTTACGATTACCTTCTTGTGGTTGACGATGTAAACGCCCTTGGCAAGACCTTCTGTTGCATTGCCTGCTGCAACACCACTCTTTACCTTCACACCACCGAGAGTATAAACATCTACGATTACATCAGAAGCAACACCAGAAATAGTAGGTTTGTTGATACCTGTAGAAATGACATCACTCATCTTATAGCTGTAATATACAGAACCCCAGTTTTTCAAATTCTCAAACTTTTTGTCTGTCCCATAGAAAGACGCTGCGCTTTTACCTCGATTTGCCATCACAAAATTCTCACCATCAACGATAGGTGCGGTTGCATTACCGACAATACCATATGTGCAAACTATAATAGGAGTTTCAACAGCATAAGTTTCCTTATCAATTGGAACAATAATTGCACCACGATCAGTAGCGCTCATGCCATAACCGAAAGCATACAATTTCTTTGTACCTTCATAAACACCAAAGAAACCGCCAATACTACCATCTGTACGAACAGTTGCCTTTTCTACTTTTCCAGTTTCTGGATTCATCTTCAAGACATAGCCCTTCAACTGAGCAGATTCATGGTTTGTTGCTATATTCTCACTTTCCCCCTCTTGCTGCCAGCTACCATTCAAAAGACCTGTGAAATAAACATAACCATTCAAGTATTGAACACTCTTGTTTTGTATAACAAATCTTCCTGATTTATTCGCAACAGAAGTCAACGATTTGATATAGTTTACAGACAAATCCTCCGTGTTTACAGAAAGCAAGAGTTGAGTTTGAAAATCCTTACTTGCATCAACTTTGACACCACCAAATGTTATTTCATTGCCTACACTTTTCACACGACCATCAAGATAAAGTTTTCCATCATTATATACCACCTTATCCAAGAAAGCACAATCAACAACACCCTCATTTACGACACTATTAAGATAATAACCCTTGCTATCCAACTTGGCAAGGAACATATCACCCACCGTATTTTGAGAATCACCACCCCAAGTATCTACACTACTTTTGGCTACCAAAGTAACCTTTGTCTCGTCAGACTTATTCAGATACATTTCTGTTCTGAAATTACCTGCAAGATAAATATTATCATTCTCATCTACAGCCAAGCCATTAACATAGATGTTATTCTTGGTAGGCTCTTTTTCACCATTAGTTTTAACTAATCCCGTAATTTTACGATACCATTCAATCGTACCGGTTTTAGTTATCTTCATAATCAAATAACGATACTCACTTTCTACTTGGTCACCAGTAATATTAGTTTCTGATTCGGTAGCATCTACATAACATAGCATATTTTCCAATCCTGCTTCTTTTACCCAAGCACGGCATTTCAAAGCAACAATCAAACCACCATCAGAAGTTGGAGCAATCTCAGCGTGATCTACATCACCTTTCTTTGTAAACGTAGTCCAAACAACTGAGCCATCCTTTGCTACTTTTTGTAGCAACATATTGCCATTCTGACTTGTACCTGTGTATGGACTGCCCTCGTAAACACTATGATCACCTTTCAACTGCTCACCATCAAACCAAACGTTCAACGCTTTTTGAGTCGTTGACGTACCAAAGTTTGTGGCAATATAATAATAGCCATCACTTGATTTGCACATGCCCATCACATTGTCACCACCAGTAGTTGCACCATCAACAGAGTGTGCCCACTGAAAAGCCAGAGGACTTTGAGCATTCAGACTCATTGTAAGCGATAGGATCGCAAACAATAATAAAGTAAACTTTTTCTTCATAAAATTGATACTTTTAGTTAATAAATTTATTTTAAAGCTACATCACTTCTTTAGAACCGAATTCCTAACGACACAACCAAACTATTTTGATGTGCAGTCAAAAGATAGTGGTCGTACTGCCACGACAGTTTAACGAAAGGCAAGAACTTACAAGCCACCAAGAGAGGGACTTCCACATCCGCCCCCATGTTCCAACGGTCATGGGCAAAATATTCATTCGCATGGATAAGCGGTCGCATCATCGCAGATTTATCCTCCGACAAGAAGCTATCATCATTATGCTTATTGATAGCCCACTCATAACCGCCATGCAAGCTTCCCTTCAACAGACATTTACCTACTTTTATCTTGCCATCCAACAATAATGAAGTCATTACAGCTGCATGTTTCAATCGACGATTAGGTTCTTGATACTTTTCCGAAAAACCCATGTAAGCTAATTTCCACTTACCTCCCCATGCAGACTTGTCTAAAAGCACACTTTGATAGAAAGCCTCCACCCCAATCCTGTCTTGTACCGAGGAGTAAAGACCTGCCGAAGCTATCTGGGGATAGATGTTGTCTTGTGCGGTGCCAAAGATATTCTCCGTACCATATTTGCGGTAAATCTCACCATCCAAATTAGCTCCATAATACTGATACTCGCCATTCATCAAATAGCCTACAGTGGCATGAAAACGATTACTCTCCAACGTCGCCATCGGCAGTTCGTTAAGCGTGGATATGATTTTATCTATGTTGGTATATTCGTACTCTGCCTGTGCAAACCATCCTTTCTGGTCTTTTTGCGAATACGTGAGCATACCTCCTACTCCATAGCCTTTGTAATAAGTAGAGGTATTGACACCACGAAAACGATAGTAGTCATTACCAAGTCCTGTAAGATGATAGATGGTTGGAACAGACACCTCGTTATAGAGTTTCAGTTCATTGGTTTGCTTGTACTTACGAGCTGTCACAGCTGCGCCTATCGAGTGTAAGCCACTCAAGAGATACGAGACACCCACTTTCGCACGCAAGTCACCTGTAAGGTTCTTGGGACGAGGGTCACGAGTACGGTATTCCATTCTGGCAGTATATTCACCTTCCGCACCTATTGTCCACTTCTTGCCTAAAGGATAGGAGAAACCACCCATAAAGTAATAAAACTCCTGTTGGTTTTTCCCTCCAACGGTATCTGCCATCAAGTAAGGATAAAGCAGTTTAAAATCCGTTGTTTCATTATAGCAGACATTATGAGTACGTCCATTTACATAGTAAGCATTACCCCAAATAGTTGCCTTTCCCTTATGCAAATAAGCATCCACATCAGCAAAAACTCTACTATGCCCATCTCCCTCTTCCCATCTCTCAGGAGTAGTGGCATGACGATAGTCGTACCCCACATTCAGCGTGTTCAACGAATGCTGATAATGAAACGACTGCATGGCAGGATTCAAGAAGACAGAAGCATTCATACCATCTCGAAGTAGGGTATGCTCGAAGACCTTGCCCACCAAGTTCGCCTCTTGTGCTCCGACATGACTTGTCGCCAATATTATCATTGCCATGAAATAATATTTTTTCTTCATACTTATTCTTCTTGCTTATTTCTTAGATTGAATACCATCGTATGTCTCAGTCGTTGCCTTCGTGCCCTGTGCATCAATGGCAGAATGCTGCATCTCGATGATCGAGGGAATACACTCTGTGTTGAAATCTTCCGTAGAATTATTGGTATCCTTCAAATGCATCGTGCCATCTGCATTGAGATAGAGCATCTTGCGACGAATGCTACGGAAGTAACGAGTTTTGTCTTTGTCAATCTTGCCCACGTGTGTCCAACCTGCATCGATGGATGGCGGTAAGATATTCCACAAGCGCTTGGCCTCCACACTACAGTTGACTCCATCAATAATCCAAGCATTCGGCATCTTGTAAGCCTCTTGTTGCATCGGGAAAGTTCCTGCTGGAAGATACATCGTATATTTATAGGTATATCTATATTTCTTTAAGTATTCCTCTTTGTCGATTGGGATGCGAGCCAAGGCAAACGACGTAAAGCCACGGTTGTGAAGCACATAAAACGACTCTGTATAGCAATACCATTTATCCAAATTAGGCACCGTAGGACTATCTATGTCCATGTGATCAGGTTGGATGGAGACATCATACCATTCAAAATCAGCATGACTCAAGTCGAATGAGTTTGGATTTGCCGTACGGTGATCGATGCCTGTATCACACAGAATCATGGAATGACCCGGCAAGACAGGATGGTCATGTCCACTACCAGGAACCACATACAAAGACCAGATGGTCATTGTGTCCTTACGAATATCAGGAGTATATTCAAAGTATTGCGTAGATTTGAACTTAGACTCGCAGAAAGCCAAGCCATCGGCATAGAGCACATGGTCGGTATTATTGTATATCTTAATATAGCTATCACCATTATACTGCAAGCCTGAAGAGCGCAAGGTGCCAGAGAAGAAGATTTCCTCAAAAATGAAGTCATCGTTCTCTGCAGAGAGATAGGTCTCAATCGAAATATTCTTGGTCTCCCCTGTTACCTCCACATTCTCTGCCTTTCCTGTCAAGATACCTTTACTTTCTATTTCCTCTCCCTCAGAGTTCTTGGCTGTATATATGACATTGGCAGAATAGACGCAGTCGTAAAGTCCCTCCAGTAGGCTGACATTCTTCAAATCGTCCAAAACAGTTACCTTACCCGTAGATAAATTGGTCATCTTCAAAGTTTGGTCCACAACCTTCAGGTTTTCAACTCCTTCCGGCATGGATATACTAAACTCCGAGTTGGTGTGTGGAATATCAGACGTTTGGTCTTCACAAGCCAACAAGAACAAACTCACCACCCCAAAGACCAAAAACCATATTGTTTTTGTTACGTTTCTAAAATCTTTCATCTTCTTACACCTTATTATATTATATAGTAAAACCTGCTTCAACACCAAAATAGGGCGAAGCATTTCTACGAATCACTCTTCCGTTGGCTGTATAATCTGGCAAATAATCCAAAATTTTATTAGCAAAGAAAGAAAGACGCATATACCTACCTATTTCCTTAGTCACCTTCAGATTGACAACCATCGACATTGGGACTGTAAAAGCCTTAAATTGATCGTCGTTATAGGTTCTTGCCAACTGTAACAGATAAGGGTCATTCAGGCTTTCTTCCGTATAGTCATGAAGTTGTCCATCCTCCGAAGAAATATAGGCTATTGGCATACCATTCTTCTTCATCTGCTTGGTACGAATCATCCACATACACTGCACAGAAGTGGTGAAGATAAGTTTCCACTCTGGTATCTGGGTGTCAAAAGTGACATTGGTATTCAAGCGGTCATTTTCTCGGCCATCGTTCCAGTCATAAAGCCCCACATACTTATCCCTAACCGTCTGTCCATTGACTACCGTACTGACGGCATCAAACATCGGTTGGCTATTGGTATATTGGGTATGGAACCAAGCCCCTGTCACATTCGCACGAGTTTTGAGACAATGAATACGCTGGGAAGTGAAAGCCAACTCGATGCCCTGCTTCACCAATTTACTGCCATTAGAAACCTGCTGATACCCATCCAACACTCTACGATTCTCGTATGGAAGTGTGGTATAATCCACACCGGCTTTCATTTGGCTCACGTCATAAGAACGGTAGTCATACACACCATAGATAGAAGAATAGCGGAAGCCCGAAGTCATCGACTCACGGAAATAATCCACGGAAAAGCGATTGTCGTTCCAATCCACATCCAAACGAATCTCCCACTTATAATTTCGTGCAGGCTTTATCTGATAATTAGTAGGATCTTGCACATATGTATGCACAACAAACTTACTATCTTGCGTAGGATTCTCCGTATCATAATAAGCCATGCAGATAAAGTTACTATAATACTTATCTGGATAGAGATAATTGAGCGTAGGCATCTTGGTAGTGATACCATATCCTCCATTCAACGAAATAGACATAGGTTTACCTCCCACATCAAACTTCGGGAAATGCCAAGCGAGATTGGTACGAGGGTCGACATAATACTTACCACTCATATCATACTTACTATCCAAGCCCAAAAGTGTATTCAAGCGAACACCAGCCATCAGTTCTATCTTACTCATGCCTATATTCGCTTTCATTAATTCTTCTGCAAAGAAAGAAAAGTTTTGCAAAGCAGGAATATCGGAATATTTACGAGGACGAGAACTCCAACCGCTTACACTCAAAGGTCTGTGCATATCATACACCTGTCCACGTCCAAAGTTCTTTGCAATATCCCAATTAGCACCTATTTTTATCGTATGGTTGGTATGAGTGGTTTTAAATCCCATTACACCTTTGGCTTTGACGTAGGCATTAAAAGGCTTTCCGTCACAAAGATAGTTGGCTGTATATTCCGCAAACACAGCTTGTGCCTCGTTCTCACCATCTACCCAAGAAAGAGGAACAATGCCGTAACGCTGAGGTGCCACCAAACGAGTTTGGTGCAAGCGGTCGAGCTGAAGGCTTACCAATGTATTGACATCCACTTTCTTGAACCAAGACTTCGGCATCTTCAAGTTGAAACTATTAGTCAATGCCAATCTACTAAAAGAAGACTTATATTCCTCCACATTGCCATAGTTGATATCAGGGTCACTCTTACTGTCATCAAAAGAACCTGAGTAATCAAAAGCGGAGTTATATTGCCAAAGATACTTCTTATCATTTTCACCTCGCAAGGTATAACGCAATGAACCTGTTACACGTTTATAGTTCTCGAAGTTGTCGGTAGGATCTATCTTAGAGTCCATGTAACCTAAATCAACATTCAAGATAGAGTTGCCAGCACTATTGAGAGCCAAACCTTTGCCCAAAGAGAAGAGCTTACTGTAGCCATCAGCCTTGAAACGGGCTGTCAATGGGATAGCACGACGAATCTTCTTGATTTTCACCAATCCACTGGTTAAATTACCATACTCCACGGAAGGAATGCCACGTACCACCTCCACGCTCTCGATGTCATCGGTTGAGATAGAACGCATATCCACACCTCTATTGGTTATGTTGCGATTATTTTCTAACGTAGAAGAACTAGTTGAAGACTGCGTATCCGACAATGGGGAATATTGCATGTTGGCATCGGTGGAGATAGGAACACCATCTACCATAAACTGAGTTCCTAAAGAAGAAATCGAATAATTATTGTTTTTGGTAGTAGAACCATAAGCTCCCATCGTACCTGTCTCACGAAGGGTTATCGTGTTTGCCTCTCCCATGTTCGGATCTTTGGCATAGCCACCAGGAAGGAGTTCCATAAGATCGGCAATACTGTTCGGCTGGAGATGAGTCATCGCATCTCTACCTATTACAGATGAGGTCACAGGACCATTGCTGGCACGAGCTGTCACCACCACCTCGCCAAGAGCAGCAACATCCTGGCACAAGCGATAAGTGGCACCATTATGAAATGGCACATCCAAAGACTTGTATCCCACATAACTGATACGTATGATACTTCCTTCTGTCGTATTGTTCAAACGAAACTGACCATTGATATCCGTGACTGTCGCTATTTTTTTAGAGCCTTTCAACGTCACTGTCGCCCCTATGATTGCCTCTTGAGTCTTACTATCAATGACCTTTCCTGTCAAATTTTGAGCCTCAGCCATCACCACAAAAAGCAATAGCAAGAGGGTACTAACCATCCTTCTCATCTTACCTTGATGCTTTTACCTTTTTTATATGATATAGAATTCGGCTGCAAAGATATGAAGAAAAGGAAAAACATACAATACCTAAAAGTAGGTAATTTAGAATACGTCTAAAAATGTAACGGGCTCTCCGAAGAGAGCCCGTTACATTATAATTGCTTCATTGACAGGGCGATACGTTTGCGCTTCAGGTCGACTTCAGTCACCCTGACCATCACGTGCTCGTGGAGTTTTACCACTTCAGAAGGGTCGCTCACATAGCGGTTGGCCATTTGTGAGACATGAACCAAACCGTCATTGTGGACACCTATATCAACAAAGGCACCAAACTTAGTGATGTTGGTCACGATGCCCGGTACTACCATGCCTACTTGCAAGTCCTCAATGGTCTTGATGGAGGCATCAAACTCAAACTTCTCTACCTCGCCTCGTGGGTCAAGTCCGGGTTTGTCGAGCTCGGCCATGATATCGGTAAGCGTAGGCATGCCAACTTCGCCACTCACATACTTCCGTATGTCTATCTTTTTCTGCAAAGCCTTGTCCTCTACCAGTTGCTTTACCGTCACACCCTGATCTTTGGCCATGGTCTCTACAAGAGAGTAACGCTCCGGGTGAACGGCGCTGTTGTCCAAAGGATTTCTTGCTCCAGGAATGCGGAGGAAACCGGCACACTGCTCATAAGCCGAAGGACCTAAACGCGGCACTTTCTTCAGTTGGGAACGAGAGGAGAATGCACCATTCTCACGACGATACTCCACAATATTCTTCGCCAATGTGGGACCGAGACCACTCACATAGGTGAGCAGATGCTGAGAGGCTGTATTGAGATTGACACCCACCGAGTTCACGCAACTCATCACTACCGAGTCGAGACTCTTCTTCAACTGACTCTGGTCCACATCATGCTGATACTGCCCCACTCCGATGCTCTTGGGATCGATCTTCACCAACTCAGCCAAAGGGTCCATCAGTCTTCTGCCGATAGAAACCGCTCCACGCACCGTCACATCCTCATCAGGAAACTCCTCGCGGGCAATCTTAGAGGCAGAATAGATAGAGGCTCCATCCTCGCTTACCACATAGACATCTACCGGATGCTCAAAATCTATCTCGTTCAGCCATTCACTGGTTTCCCTGCTTGCCGTTCCGTTGCCTACCGCCATGGCCTCAATCTGATACTGGCGCACCATGCGCTTCATGGCAGCAGTGGCCTCCATGCGCTTGCTGCGGGGAGGATGCGGATAGACGATTTCATGATGCACAAGATTGCCCTGGGCGTCAAGACATGCAGTCTTGCATCCATTGGCAAAGCCTGGGTCGACAGCCATGACACGCTTCTGTCCAAGAGGTGCTGCCAAGAGCAACTGGCGCAGGTTCTCTGCAAAGACAACAATTGCCTCCTCATCGGCCTTCTGCTTGCTCTGAGCTGCAAACTCAGACTCGATACTGGGTTTCAACAAGCGCTTGAATGCATCATCCACAGCCTCGCCTACCAGAGCCTGGCACTCGCCAAAACCATGAACATAATGACGTTTCAGTTTGGTGATGCAAGTTTCTTCATCTGCAGATATGCTGACACGCAGGAAACCTGCCGCCTCTCCACGACGCATGGCCAACAAACGATGGGAAGAACAACGTTTCAATGGTTCCGAGAAGTCGAAATAATCGGAGAAGCGCTGGGCATCTTCCTCGTCTTTCTTCTTTGCCACCACCTTTGAGGTGATGATGGCTCCACGACGGAACTCACCTCGTATCTGGTTGCGGCTCTGCTCATTCTCGCTTACCGTCTCGGCTATAATGTCCTTAGCTCCCTGGAGCGCAGCCTCTACATCGCTCACCTTGTCACCCACGAACTTGCGGGCAGCCTGCTCGGGATTACGTTCGCGCTGAAGCAGGAGGAGCTGTGCCAACGGTTCAAGCCCCTGTTCGCGAGCCACCTGTGCACGAGTACGACGCTTGGGTTTAAAAGGCAGATAGATGTCTTCCAGCTCTGTGGCGTCCCAACAGTTGTCGATGCGCTGCTGCAACTCTGCCGAAAGCTTGCCTTGATCGTCTATGGTCTTCAGGATGGTTTCCTTGCGCTTCGCCATCTCCTTATATTTCTCGTTGGCCTGAGCCACCGCCTCTATCTTCACCTCGTCCATGTTGCCGGTTTTCTCCTTACGATAGCGGGAGATGAAGGGAATAGTACAACCTTCCTCAAGCAACTCTAATGTATTTTCGACAGCCTTCTCGCTCAAAGCAAGAGCGGCCGCAATCATCTTTGAAAATGAATTCATTTCTTGCATTTATTTATTGTAATGCAAAGATACAAGAAAAAAGTCGCAAAGACAAATCTCCTTGCGACTTTTTCTGTTTTTAGCATTACTTATCATTACTTCTTGATGGTAAACTCGAACTTCAATCCTCCTTCGGGCAGATTGGCAGCCCGAATGGTTCCTCCATGCAGCAATACCGAGTTTTTCACGATGGCAAGTCCCAACCCTGTACCTCCCATCTTACGGCTGCGCCCCTTGTCCACACGATAGAAACGCTCAAAGATGCGAGCCAAATGCTCCTGAGGCACTCCCTGGCCGTTGTCTCGGAAAATGAAATGCCACTTATTGCCAACCTCTTTGCCTTCCAGGGTGATGGTTGTTTCTTCACCGGCATAGGCTATGGCATTATCGGTAAGGTTGCGGAAGATGCTGTAAAGCATACTTCGGTTTCCCTTCACCACGATGCGCTCGGGCAACAGGTTATGAAAACTCATCTTGCGCTCCTCGCGCTCAAGGGCGGTTTCTCTCATGATGTCGCTGGCCAACTGAGTGATGTCTACCGCCTCGAAATCTATCATGTCGGAACCATCGTCCAGACGGTTGAGTGTGGAAATATCACGCAAGAGCGAAGTGAGTCTTTCACTCTGGGCATAACAGCGCTGCAAGAACTGCTGCTTCATTTCTTCGCTGATACGGGGATTGTCGATAATAGTCTCCAAATAGCCCTGTATGCTTGCCACTGGTGTCTTCAACTCGTGGGCAATGTTCTGGGTAAGCTGCCGTTTCAGAATATCCTGTTCCTTGCGCGTGGTCTGTATTCGCTTGTACATCTTGATGATACGCTCGGCAATCTCGCCCAGCTCATCATTGGGGAAAGTCGCCAGGTCTTCTATCTCAAGACTCTCATTATGATCGGCTTTATAGGCGAAGATGCGCAACTTAGCCACATTCTTTCCCAAGCGATGCATAAACCGATAAAGCACAATGGTAAGGAGTATGATAGCAAAGATGGCAAACCAGATGTAATGCTGGTCGGCCTTCAACGACTTGGAGAGATCGTTGTTATAAGGCAAAGCGCTTCGGATAATAATGGAATCGGCAGGAAAATAAGTGGCCACATAGAAGTAATCATGCTTCAGGGTTTTCGACTGTCGCTCCACACTCGAGCCCAGTCCTGTCCTCAATGCTTCCTGTATCTCCTTACGGTTGATGTGATTGGAGAAATGATCGAAGTCGTTTCGCATATTGTCGTACACCACCTTGCCATTAGGGCGTATCAGAGTAATACGCAAGTCCTTACTCTCGTGTTCTCTTATAAAAGCATTCAGCTTGTCGCGTGCTACATCTACTGCCTTTCCGCTGCTGTCGCTCAGAATGATTCCCTTGTCGTGAGCCAACGACAAATCTTCCTCCAAAAGGGCATTGTAGTTGCTTAACTTCAACGTGAGCGTGCTTATCTTGAACTGCTTCTCGCGAGCCTGCTGAAAGATGATAAAGCTGACTGCGAACACCAAGAACACAGCCAACACCACGAAATAGAGCCGACGCCCAAGCTTCGACTTTTTTTCTTTAAATTCATACATATCTCCACCTTATTATATTATGCGTCGAAATAATAACCGAATCCCAAACGGGTAACGATACACTTGGCAAACTTGCCTATCTTCTTGCGCATACGTGTGATGTTGACATCCACCGTACGGTCGAGAACCAACACATCCTTGGGCCATACGCGGTCGATGAGTTCCTGACGCGAGAAGACTCTTCCGCGCTCCTCCAACAACAGACGAAGCAACTCAAACTCAGTCTTGGTGAATGGCACATCCTCTCCATCCACACTCACCGACTTTTTGTCGAGATTGAGCAACAGACCCTGATAACTGATGACTGCCGGTTCCTCTGCTCCTTCCAACCTGCTGGCTGTACGGCGCAACACGGCACGCACCCTAACCATTACCTCACGGATAGAGAATGGTTTGGAGATATAATCATCGGCACCCAGGTTGAAGCCTGTCACCGTGTCGTTTTCCGTATCACGAGCTGTAAGGAAGATAATAGGAATATGGGCCGTCACCTCACTGTTCTTCAGTTGCTTGGCAAGCTGAAAACCACTCATTCCTCCCATCATCACATCGAGGAGCAAGAGATTGTAAGACGCAATGTCTTTCTCCAAAGCCTCTTCTGCCGAATTGGCGGTCTCTACCTGATAACCTTCAGTCTCAAGATTGAACTTCAGGATTTCACAGAGATCCTGCTCGTCGTCGACTACTAATATTCTGCTGTCTTTTTCGTCCATAATCGAAACATTTAATATTACGGGGGCAAAGTTACAACTTTTATTTTGTAACATGCGTTACATTTGATTACAATTCTGTGTCATTTTACCAAAAAGCAAAAGGGGAAACCTACCATCCCTGGCCAGTTCCCCCATATATATAGTTCTCAAAACACTTTCCAATTGCTAAACACTTAATTTTATTCAAAAAACGAGAAGAGAATAACATAGCAAAGAACACACATCGCCAACGAAATGCATCCCATGTAAGAGTAAATAAAAAAATACGTGGTACTGGTTTAACGGATTCACTCTGACTCTTTACTAATCTAACCCAAAAGAAAGGCCGAGCGAAAAAACTCCAAACCACCTTTTACTAATACAACTTACATCGGCATGAATTCTCAAAATTCTTATCAATGGTTTCGCAACCATTCCATTATCTGACTGCAAAATTACAAAAAAAAGCAATACAAAGCTCTTTTTTAGGTGGAAAAATTGTGTTTTAAGGGTATTTTTTAACTTATTTAATGTTTTTACCCTCTAATACAACTACTAAGTAACTCCAAAAACATCCAAAAGCCTTTACTGACGCTTTGAAGCTGTAAGTACCTCAACCTTCCGCAAATAGAGAAGTGGAGTATATAAATAGTGTGCAAGGATGCACCTGCCAGATGCTTGTAATTCTTTGTCCATTTGTTTTTAGTACTACAGAAAATTGTGTTTTAAGCAAGCTAAATCTATGTTCTAAAGTTTAGAACTTAAGTTCGATAGTTTAGAACACAAGTTCTAAAGTTTAGAACATAAGTTCGATAGTTTAGAACATAGATTTTTATAGGCTAAAAAACATTTACTCTAACTGCTTTTCCAACTGAGCACACCAAGACCAACAACAAGAAAGGAAAACAGACCCTGCAAAAATAAAAAAGAGAAGAAAAAGAAGTAAAGGAGACTAAATGTATAAGAATGTGGCAGAAAAAGGAACAAACAGCCAGATTTTATTTTTTTTTAGCACAATGTTGCTAAATTAGCTACTAAAAAATTTCTTTGATTAATTCCTTATTCTTAATTTTGCAAACGATAATACAATATACACTTAATTATTTCAGAAAATGGCAAAATATGGTATTAACGCCTTGGTCATTGGCGAACGAATAAAACAGGAACTCAAAAAACAAGGCAAAACTTCAGTTTGGCTCGCAGAGCAACTTGGTTGCCATCGTACCAATATATATAAGGTGTACGAAAGAGCCACAATAGATACAGGACTGCTGTTCCATATCAGCAAGCTCCTGAGTTTTGATTTTTTCAAACTATACTCAGAATTACTTACACATCCTCAAGAGAGGGGATAAAATAGACAGTTATAATTTTCCTAGAATAACTTGCAGAGTCCGCAAGGACAAAGCGAAAGTGAGATTTGCCGTGAGGCAAGTCTCACTTTTTTATTGTCCTATAAAAAGAGGCAGTACTTACTTTGCCAATGTAAGCACTACCTCTTTAGGAGCTACTATTTATATTCTTATTCTATCATGATTATGCCAGGCGCTTCTCAAGGCGCTCACGAATGGCAGCAATAAAGCCAGCAGAATTGACTGCCTTGGCCTCTACACCTTCCATCAGGTTGACAAGGTCCTTGGTGGCTATTCCGTCATTCAGCGTATCGAAGCAGGCTGCCTCAAGCTGATCGCCAAATTGCTGAAGAGCTTTGTTGCCATCCAGCTCACCACGCTTTCTCAGCGCTCCACTCCAGGCGAAGATGGTTGCCATTGGGTTGGTGGATGTGTCCTCACCCTTCAGATAACGATAGTAGTGGCGTGTCACGGTACCATGAGCTGCCTCGTACTCGTACTTGCCATCGGGCGAAACCAATACGGAAGTCATCATAGCCAACGAACCGAAAGCTGTGCTGAGCATATCGCTCATCACGTCGCCATCATAGTTCTTACAAGCCCAGATAAAGCCTCCCTTACTGCGGATAACACGAGCCACAGCATCGTCTATCAGAGTATAGAAATACTCTATGCCCAACTCGGCAAACTTCTCTTTATAGTCACTCTCGTACACCTCCTCGAAAATCTTACGGAACTGTGCGTCATAGGTTTTGGAGATGGTGTCCTTGGTGGCAAACCAAAGATCCTGCTTGGTGTCGATAGCAAACTTGAAACAGCTATGTGCGAAGCTGCGGATACTCTTGTCCGTGTTGTGCATGCCCTGAATAACACCAGCACCATCAAAGTTGTGGATTTCCACCTCTTGCTTCTTTCCACTCTTGCCCTCGAACACGAGTTTTGCCACTCCTGGCTCATCGGCACGAATCTCCACACTCTTGTATACATCACCATAAGCATGACGGGCAATGGTGATAGGCTTCTCCCAGTTCTTCACACATGGGTGGATGCTTGGAATGGTGATAGGTGCACGAAATACAGTTCCGTCCATGATGCTTCGGATGGTTCCGTTAGGACTTTTCCACATTTTGTGCAGCTTGTATTCATCCATACGCTGGGCATTAGGAGTAATCGTGGCACACTTTACAGCCACACCATATTTCTTGGCAGCCTCAGCAGAGTCGATGGTCACCTGATCGTTGGTCTGATCACGATAGGGCAAGCCCAAGTCATAATACTCAGTCTTGAGGTCGACGAAAGGCAATATCAGTTCATCCTTAATCATCTTCCACAGGATGCGAGTCATCTCGTCACCGTCCATCTCCACCAAGGGAGTTGTCATTTGAATCTTTTCCATAAGCTTTCTCTTGTTTTTTTGATAATTTGCTTGCAAAATTACGAATAATATTTTAAAGAGAAACATATTTTCGTGTATTTCTTTCACAATGCCACGTTTTTATTGCGTATCCGGTTATTTTGAAGAATACTTCTTTGAACTTTCTATCACTGAATAAGTCTGTACAAGAGGCGAAGGTTGGCAATACAAAGTCGCTGGTTGACGGCATCGTCTGAAAACCATCAGAGGAGCAAGCGCAAAGTGTCGAGATATTCATCTACTCCGGCATCATTCATTCTGCTCCACACATCACCCAAGAAGGCGGCACCGCCAAAGCCCCAGGCTTTGATTTGCGGAATATGCGAAGAAGTAATGCCTCCCAATGCCACAACCTTATGGTCGATTGTACCGGCAACATGAGCCTGCAGCAAGTCGTTGTCGGTAAAGGAAGCCGAATATCCCTGCTTGGAGATACTGTCGAAGATGGGACTCAGAAAGACATAATCGCAATGTGGCTTTGCTGCCACAACCTCGTCGAAGCAATGACAGGAACAAGACACATGCCCACGAAAACCCTCTGGGACATCGGGGCAACGACGGCTGAGATGAATGCCAAGAAGAGAGTACTCTGCGGCCAAAGAGAAATGTTCATGCACCACAATCCTGTTGTGCCAACGGCAAGGAACCTCGCTCAGCAAATGCCGGCAGTCCTCATACGAAGCCCCCGGCTTACGCAGATGAAGCACATCCAGACCATGACAGAAAAGTCTGTCAATAAAAAGAGCCTCTCCCGACAGGAAGTCAGGAGAGGTTATCACGATCCATTTCATCCAGAACAGAAATTACTTCTTCAACTTAGCGATGATAGCATCAGCCACCTTCTTACCAGAAAGCAACATACCACCGAAGATAGGTCCCATGCGTGGAGTGCCGGCAACAGCAGAAGAGGCCATACCGCATACATAAAGACCTGGATAAACCTCACGGGTTCCCTCTACTACCATGCGCTCGCCTTCTATCACATCCAGTGAACGCTCACCGATAACACCACCCGTAGCAGTATCCAACTTGATTCCGTTCTTGCGGGCAACAACCTTGCACATCTCGCTGTCGTGACCCGTTCCGTCGATAACATACTTCGACATGATGTTGAGAGGATCTACGTGCAAGCCTTCACGAAGCACTGGAGTCCAGTTGACAACCACACCACTTACCACATCATTCTTGAAGATGACGTCCTCTACCGAGTAGCAGTTGAAAATAGTTGCACCAGCATGTACTGCATGATAAAGCAGCGAAGAGGTACTCTCCACAGAGTCGATAGTGTAAAGACCATCCTCGAAAGTCTCGTAGTTGATATCGAAGTCCTTTACGATGTGCATAGCCTCTTCCTGAATGACAATCTGGTTGAACATCATGGCACCGCCCCACATGCCGCCACCAGGAGAGAGTTTGCGGTCAAACTGAGCTACCTTCAATCCTGCCTTAGCCAGATAATAAGCAGCAACAATACCAGAAGGACCTCCGCCAACAATGGCTACATCGAGATCGAGATTACGCTGAAGTTTGTCAAAATAGGTACTGATAATACCTTTGGATACTTGTGTTTCAATCATTTTTTTAAAGTTATTTATTTTTTGAAATAAGTTGATTCTAAATTCTCATTGCTCTCTGTTGCATTACAGAGTGTGCGTTTATTCTCCTTTACGTTCCTCGCAGCTCTTCAATGAATGACTGATGCGGGCAGCACAGAAGTTGGGACCGCACATGGTGCAGTAATTGGCATCTACGCTGTTGCTCGTCTTGTAGAACTCCAGCGCACGCTCTGGGTCGAGCGAGAGGTTGAACTGGTCTTTCCATCTGAAGTCATAACGGGCCTTGCTCAGCGCGTTGTCACGTACAGAGGCTCCTGGATGTCCCTTAGCCAAATCGGCAGCATGGGCAGCTATCTTGTAGGTTACCACACCTGTGCGAACGTCTTCCTTCTCTGGCAAGGCAAGGTGCTCCTTCGGAGTAACATAGCAGAGCATGGCTGTACCATACCAGCCTATCATCGAAGCACCTATGGCAGAGGTGATGTGGTCATAGGCGGGAGCTATATCGGTTACAAGAGGACCCAATGTATAGAAAGGTGCTCCGTGGCATTTCTCTATCTGTCGCTCCATGTTCTCCTTGATCTTGTGCATAGGCACATGACCCGGCCCCTCGATAAACGCCTGTACATTCTTTGCCCAGGCACGCTCCACCAGCTCGCCCATCGTGTCGAGTTCGGCAAACTGGGCTGCATCATTGGCATCGTAGGTTGAACCAGGACGCAAGCCATCGCCCAACGAGATGGCAACATCGTACTTGGCGCAGATATCACAGATATCATCAAAGTGCTCGTAGAGGAAACTTTCCTTCTGATGCACCTTACACCATTTCGAGATGATGCTTCCGCCCCGGCTCACAATACCCGTAAGACGAGTATCCGCCAAGTGGATATTCTTCAGACGGATGCCGCAGTGGATGGTGAAATAGTCCACTCCCTGCTCACACTGTTCGATAAGGGTGTCGCGGAACACTTCCCATGTCAGGTCTTCTGCCTTGCCGTCCACTTTCTCGAAAGCCTGATACATAGGCACCGTACCTACAGGCACAGGACAGTTGCGCAATATCCACTCTCGGGTCTCATGAATATCATTGCCCGTAGAAAGATCCATCAGCGTGTCGCCACCCCACTTGCAACTCCACACGGCTTTCTCCACCTCTTCCTCGATTCCGGAAGTTGTGGCAGAGTTGCCTATATTGGTATTGATCTTAACCAGGAAGTTGGTTCCTATAATCATAGGTTCCGACTCTGGGTGTTTCTTGTTGGCAGGAATAACGGCTCTTCCCTCGGCAATCTCCTTGCACACGAACTCTGGAGTGATGTGAGTCTTGATGCCCAGCTCCTCGCAGTTCATATTCTCGCGGATAGCCACGTATTCCATCTCCTCTGTGATGATACCTTTCTTGGCGAAATACATCTGAGTCTCACCCTCCTTGCGGTTCTCTATCCAAGACTGACGCAAACGGGGCAAGCCTTTGTTCAGGTCTATTTCCACATTGGGGTCGCTATAGCAACCACTCGTATCATAGATATAGACAGGGGCATTGGGTTCCTCGTGGCGCACACCGCCCTCGAAAGTAACCGTTGGAGTAAGGCGCACCTTACGCATGCCCACTCTGAGGTCGGGGAAGAGTTTTCCCTTGAGATAAACCTTCTCTGAGGAAGGATAGTCAAACTTGATTTTTGTCTTCATTTATAAGTTGTATTAGTTTGTAATTACATGTCATTGTCCGTAGCCGAGATAAAGAGTCTCATCTCTTCTACAGGATTCTCCGCATTCAGGATAGCTCCGCTTACCGCTATTCCTGTCACGCCAGTCTGCATGATGGCAGGAATATCCTGGTGCAGAATTCCTCCAATGGCGACGATGGGGAGCTGAATGTCATGAGCCTTCATCTGTGCCGTGATGTCCCGATAACCCTCCAGACCCAGCACTGGCGACAGGTTCTTCTTGGTAGTGGTAAACCGGAAAGGACCACAACCTATGTAGTCGGCTTCCTGACGAGAAAGCCGCTCCACATCTTCGAAGGTATTGGCAGTGCCTCCGATGATTTTGTTTCGTCCCAACATCTTTCGTGCCTCATCTACAGGCATGTCGTTCTTGCCAAGATGCACTCCGTCGGCACCAGTAAGCCCCACCCACTCCACATGGTCGTCGAGAATGAATGTGGCATGATATTCATCGCATAATCTTCTTATCTTCTTTGCCGCCCGAAGGAAATCTATTTCCATAGCGTCCTTCATGCGCAACTGAATCCAACGGCATCCGCCCTGCAAAGCCAGCTTGGCGCCTTCTACATGGTCGTAACGCTCATTGGAATGGGTTATAAACTGTATCATATTCTTTTTTGGCTTGTTTTCGTATCTTATGAGGGTTTTCGCTTAGTTGCGAAGAAAATATAAATTGGCTTTTTCCTTACCGAATCTTCAATTTCTCGGGGTTGAAGAAATGGTCGACAGGACCGTGTCCTTTTCCTATCTCCACATCCTTGCCTGCCTCTATGGCTTGCGACAGATAATCCTTGGCTTGAGCTATGGCCTGACACATTTCCAGGCCACGGGCCAAGAACGAGGAAATAGCGGAAGAGAGTGTGCAACCTGTGCCATGAGTATTGCGGGTTTCTATCGTGGCATGCTCGTAGACTTCGGTTCTGCCATCGGCAAGATAGAGTTTGTCTATTTTCCTGTCGCCTTCCAAGTGCCCGCCTTTTATCAGAACAGCCTCACAGCCTAAGGCCAGGATGCGCAGGGCCGCCTGATCCATGTCGTCTGCCGTCTGTATTGAGGTATGAGAAAGTACGGAAGCCTCGGGAATATTGGGAGTCAGCAAGTTGGCCATCGGCAAGAGTTGCCGACAGAAGATATCGAGAGCATCTTGCTGCATGAGCATAGAACCGCTGGTAGACACCATAACGGGGTCGACAACAAGTGTAGTTCCAGGATAAAGTTTCAGCGTATCGGCTATGGTCTGGATAGTGGCCTTATCGTTCACCATTCCTATTTTGACAGTATTGGGCTGTATGTCGTCCATCACAGCCTTGATCTGACCTGCCACAATTTCGGGTTCTATGGCTTGGATGGCCTGAACGCCCTGCGTATTCTGTACAGTAACAGCAGTAATGGCCGATGCCGCATAAACGCCCAATGCCGACATGGTCTTGATATCAGCCTGTACGCCTGCTCCTCCACAACTGTCGGAACCGGCAATGGTCAATGCACAAATATACCTCATTTCAATCTACATTTTTCTTTAGAAGAAGAGGCGTACACACACGTACATTACCAATAAAAGATAATACGGAATAGAAATATCCCTGCGGCAGCATTATCTGCGTCAGGTTCTATGGGTATAATCTCAGCAGCACAACCGTGCAGCACCCCTTATTTCTTGTTGTTGACTTATTATATTCGCTTACAAAGATAAGCAATAATCGGCAACGAGCCAACTATTCACGGATAATTTAAGATTTATTCAAGATAAGAAAAAGGCGCGTCGCAAGTAAAAACCTACGGCACGCCTTAAAAAGATATATCTTAATTCTTCAGTTTACTTATCCTCTGGAGCCTTGTCAATGAGATCCATGAACTGGTCGAGCTTAGGAGTGATGATGATCTGAGTGCGACGGTTGCGCATCTTGCCCACCTCAGTATCGTTGGTTGTCACAGGGTTGTACTCACCACGGCCACCTGCTGTGAGGCGCTTAGGAGATACGCCGAAGTGCTCCTGCAGATACTGTACTACAGATGAAGCACGCAGAGCTGAGAGGTCCCAGTTGTTGCGGATGTTCTTCATCTTAGGACTTGTGGTGCTTACAGGTACATTATCGGTATTACCCTCTACCAATACATCGTAGTCCTTATAGTCCATGATGATCTTGGCAATCTTGCTCAGAGTCTCCTGTGCGCGGCTGTTTACCTCATAGCTTCCACTCTGATAGAGCATATTGTCGGCCAAAGAGATGTAAACCACACCCTTGAGTACCTGTACGTCTACTTCCTTCAATTCTTCCTTGCTCAATGAGCGGGTCAGGTTGTTGGTAAGCACCATGTTGAGTGAGTCGCTCTTGCTCTTCACCTCTACTAAGTGGCGGATGTACTGGTTAGACTCGTTAATCTGGTCAACGAGCTTCTCGATGCTGATATTGTTCTGGTTGGCGTTGTTCAAACTCTTGTCGAGAGCTGTCTGCATAGAAGAATAGTCCTTCTTCATCTGTGCGAGCTGATCCTCGAGAGTAGTAACGCGAGCCTGTGATGCAGCGAGTTGCTCCTTGGCTGCCTGATAATTACCGGTCAGTTCCTTATTCTCTGTCTGACAATTCTGTAACTCTTTTTTGCTGGCGCAGCTTGTTGCAAGCAGAGCGCCTGCCATTGCGATAATCGCTAAAGTCCTTGTCTGTTTCATATTCTTCTCGTTTATTTTTTGCTTAGTTGATAAAATTAAGTTTTTGTAAAGGGTATTCCTAAACATTAATTACATGCTTCTTTCATTGTGCAAAGTTATGAATAAGACTGGAATAAAAGCCTTTTGTCAAATCCATTTATGGAATTTTAACCACCTTTGAGCCTTTTCTTCTCATTTTTAACGATTTAACACGAATTATGATCCCTTCTTCATTCACTTTTTCTATCGACAGAAGGCTTCATCGAAGACTCATCCCGGTCATAATAGACGGCAAGGGCTGGTCGTAATAGATGACCGATGCCAGTCATAATAGATGACCGATATCGGCCATCATAGAGACTCCGGCCTGGCCGTCTATGAAGACTGACTACATCCTGCAGAAAAAGAGCGCTGTACATCAAAAACGGGGCAGAAGAAATGCGAAAGTTTGATAAAAAACAAAAAAAACGAGCTTTCTCTTTGTTATCTCTCCTTTTTACACTAACTTTGCAGTCGAAAAGAAATACATTAACAATAAAAAGAGAAAGACTAAGTATGATTCTTTTTTTCAGAACTCCATCCAAGAGTGTGATAGCGACCGAGATTGACCACAAACCATCTCAGGACGAGATCAATGAACTTTGTTGGCTTTATGGTGATGCAACATTAGAGGACGCCCAGCAGTTGCAGGGCTTCTTTGTGGGTCCACGCCGTGAAATGATTACTCCCTGGAGTACGAATGCCGTTGAGATAACTCAGAACATGAGTCTTAACGGCATTTCGCGTATTGAGGAGTACTTCCCCGTAGAAAGTGAGGACGCTGAGCACGACCCTATGCTGCAGCGCATGTACAACGGAATAGGCCAGAATGTGTTCACCGTCAACCATGAGCCTGAACCCATCAAGTACGTAGACGACCTCGAGAAGTACAACGAAGAGGAAGGCTTGGCTCTCAGCGAGGACGAGATGGCTTATCTCCACAAGTTGGAGAAAGAGAACGGACGTCCTCTTACTGACAGCGAAATCTTTGGCTTTGCACAGATCAACTCTGAGCACTGCCGCCACAAGATCTTCGGCGGACAGTTTATCATCGACGGCAAGGAGATGGAGTCTTCTCTTTTCAATATGATCAAGAAGACCACCAACGAGAACCCCAACAAGATTCTCTCTGCCTACAAGGACAACGTGGCCTTCTCGCAGGGGCCTGTCATCGAGCAGTTTGCTCCTGCCGACCAAACTACAAGCGATTTCTTCCAGGTGAAGGACATCGAGAGCGTGATTTCGCTGAAGGCCGAGACTCACAACTTCCCTACTACTGTAGAGCCTTTCAATGGTGCTGCTACAGGTACTGGTGGTGAGATCCGCGACCGTATGGGTGGTGGTGTAGGCTCATGGCCTATCGCAGGTACTGCCTGCTACATGACTGCTTATCCTCGTCTGAAGGACGACAACGGCAAGAGCGACATCGAGCGCGACTGGGAAGACATCATGCCAGTGCGCAAATGGCTCTATCAGACTCCAGAGCAGATTCTTATCAAGGCATCTAACGGTGCTTCCGACTTCGGTAACAAGTTCGGTCAGCCTCTTATCACCGGTTCTGTGCTCACCTTCGAGCACGAGGAGAATGGTGAGAAGTATGCTTACGACAAGGTTATCATGCTTGCTGGTGGTGTAGGCTACGGCAAGAAGCGTGACTACAAGAAGGGTGAGCCACAGAAGGGCAACAAGGTGGTCGTTGTAGGTGGCGACAACTATCGCATCGGTCTCGGTGGCGGTTCTGTTTCTTCTGTAGATACTGGTCGCTACAGCAACGGTATCGAGTTGAATGCGGTTCAGCGTGCCAACCCTGAGATGCAGAAGCGTGCTTACAACTTGGTTCGTGCACTCGTTGAGAACGACGAGAACCCTGTAGTCAGCATCCACGACCACGGTTCTGCAGGTCACTTGAACTGTCTCTCTGAGTTGGTAGAAGAGTGCGGTGGCGAAATCGACATGGCTAAATTGCCTATCGGTGACAAGACTTTGAGCGCCAAGGAAATCATCGCCAACGAGAGTCAGGAGCGTATGGGCTTACTCATCGACGAAAAATATATCAGCGAGGTTCAGAAGATTGCCGACCGTGAGCGTGCTCCTATGTACGTGGTTGGTGAGACCACTGGCGATGCTCACTTCAGCTTCAAGCAGGCTGACGGCGTGAAGCCATTCGACCTCGACGTAGCTCAGATGTTCGGTCATACGCCAAAGACTGTAATGGTCGACGAGACCGTAGAGCGCAAATATGAGGATGTAACTTATTCTGCCGACAACCTCGACGAGTACTTGCAGCGTGTTCTCCAGATGGAGGCTGTGGCTTGTAAGGACTGGTTGACCAACAAGGTGGACCGCTCCGTAACGGGTAAGATCGCCCGTCAGCAGTGCCAGGGTCAGATTCAGTTGCCACTCTCCGACTGCGGTGTTGTAGTTCTCGACTACCGTGGCGAGAAGGGTATCGTAACAGCAATGGGTCATGCTCCTCAGGCTGGTTTGGCTGATCCTAAAGCTGGTTCTGTACTCTCTGTAGCTGAGTCATTGACCAATATCGTTTGGGCTCCATTGGCAGATGGTATGGACAGCATCAGCCTCTCTGCTAACTGGATGTGGCCTTGCCGCAGCCAGAAGGGTGAGGATGCTCGTTTGTACGAGGGCGTGAAGGCATTGTCTGACTTCTGCTGCGCCATCCACGTGAACGTACCAACAGGTAAGGACTCGCTCTCATTGACCCAGCAGTATCCTAACGGCGAGAAGATTATCGCTCCTGGTACCGTTATCGTAAGTGCTGGTGGTGAGGTTTCAGATGTCAAGAAGGTGGTTAGTCCAGTTCTCGTCAACGACAAGAACTCAAGCCTCTATCACATCGACTTCAGCTTCGACGAGCAGCGCCTCGGTGGTTCTGCCTTCGCTCAGAGCTTGGGCAAGGTGGGCAGCGATGTTCCTACCGTGAAGAACCCTGAGTACTTCGTTGACTGTTTCAATGCTGTACAGGAACTCATCAACCGTGGTTGGGTAATGGCAGGTCACGATATCAGCGCCGGTGGTTTGATCACCACTCTCCTCGAGATGACATTCGCCAACGTAGAGGGCGGTATGAAGATCAACCTCCATGACATAGCCGAAAAAGACATCATCAAGACTCTCTTCGCAGAGAACCCAGGTGTTGTCATCCAGGTAAGCGATGCTCATAAAGATGAACTCAAGGCATTCCTCGAGGACAATGGCATCGGCTATGCCAAGATTGGTTATCCAGCTCCAGAGCTCCGCAAGATCATTATCAAGAAGGAGGGCTTCGAGCACGAATTCGATATTGACGCCCTGCGCGACAACTGGTACAAGACTTCTTACCTCCTCGACCGCAAGCAGAGCATGAACGGCATGGCCAAGAAGCGCTACACCAACTATAAGAAGCAGCCTATCGAGATGAAGTTCAGCTATAGCTTCAAAGGCACACTGGCAAGTTATGGTCTCGATGCCAACCGCCGCAAGCCATCTGGTATCAAGGCAGCCATCATCCGTGAGAAGGGTACCAATGGTGAGCGCGAGATGGCTTACTCTATGTACCTCGCTGGCTTCGACGTGAAGGACGTGATGATGACCGACCTTATCAGTGGTCGTGAAACTTTGGAGGATGTGAACTTCATCGTATTCTGCGGTGGCTTCTCCAACTCCGACGTTCTCGGTTCTGCCAAGGGTTGGGCTGGTGCATTCCTCTACAATCCTAAGGCTAAGGAGGCACTCGACAAGTTCTATGCCCGTGAGGACACTCTTTCACTCGGCATCTGTAACGGTTGCCAGCTGATGGTAGAACTCAACCTCATCAATCCTGAGCACAAGCATCGCTCACACCTCTGCCACAATACCAGCAAGAAGTTTGAGAGCACATTCCTGGGTCTGACCATTCCTCAGAACGACAGCGTAATGTTTGGCAGCCTCAGCGGTGATAAGTTAGGTATCTGGGTCGCTCACGGCGAGGGTCGTTTCTACCTTCCTGAGCCAGAGGATCACTACAATGTGATTGCGAAGTACAACTATGCTGAGTATCCTGGCAATCCTAACGGCAGTGACTACAACGTGGCAGGTATCTGCTCAGCAGATGGTCGCCACCTGGCAATGATGCCACACTTGGAGCGTGCCATCTTCCCATGGCAGAACGCCTGGTATCCGGTCGACCGTCGCAACGACGAGGTAACTCCTTGGATTGAGGCATTCGTCAATGCACGCCAGTGGATTGAAGAAAGAACTTTGAAAAAGTAAAAAGGTAAAAAAGTAAAAAGGTTAAAAATCAATAGTTCGTTAATAATTCAATAATGTGCTAAGCAGCTATACGCTGTAAGCACG
>ENA-ORUX01000146-ORUX01000146.1-human-gut-metagenome-genome-assembly--contig:-NODE-146-length-68536-cov-12.801697_pt1 | contig 68536 bp, 55 predicted proteins | sample MGYA00242087_ERZ509225 | MGnify/ENA primary metagenome ERZ509225 (study PRJEB26280, sample SAMEA2338864) | human gut metagenome | biome: human gut; feature: human-associated habitat; material: faeces... | reverse complement strand
AGCAGGCAGTTCTTTGTGGTGGTGTTTGTGCACTTATGCAGGCTGGTTTCGAAACTCTTTGCGAAGCTGGATATGATCCACGTAACGCTTACTTCGAGTGTATTCATGAGATGAAGCTTATCGTTGACCTTATTTACCAGTCAGGATTCGCTGGAATGAGATACTCAATCTCTAATACAGCTGAGTATGGTGATTACATAACAGGTCCTAAGATTATCACAGAGGATACTAAGAAGGCTATGAAGAAGATCCTTTCTGATATTCAGGATGGTTCATTTGCTAAGGAATTCTTACTTGACATGAGTGATGCTGGTGGACAGGTTCACTTCAAGGCTATGAGAAAGCTTGCTTCTGAGCATCCATCAGAGAAGGTTGGAGCAGAAATCAGAAAGCTTTACAGCTGGAACAATGAAAGCGATATGCTTATCAATAACTAATAATCAGTAATTGATAATATTTAAGGGCTGCCATTATGGCAGCCCTTTTTGATAAGATTGATTTTGTTTTATTGTTCCTGATCTTTTCTGAATTCGTCTTTGTTCTCATCGTATTTTTTATTATAAAGATTCTTTGTTCTGTTGAACTGAAATCCAATTACAACAGCAACTACAATAATTGCTATTATGTTAATAAGCAGTTTCATGGCAAAACCTCCTTATTTATCTTCTCCTGCGGGAATGCTTTCTTCTTGACTGCTGTAATCTGACATATCCGAATGCGGCAGCACCAATAATAATTACAACAATTATAACAATCACTGCCACTGATACTTTTCTTTTAGAAGTTTCTTTGTGTGCTGCTTTTATTTCCTGCTGTTCTTTAGCAATGCTTGCTTCTTCAGCAGCTTTGGAACTTTCTATAGATTCCTTTTCGGCAGCTTCTTTAGCGAGTTTTTCCTGCTCTTCATATGTAGTAATATTTTCTAACATATCATTGCCGGTATCATTACCAACGGTAGTCCTGTATAATCCAAAATCAGCACAGCTGTATTCATAATCATCTGATACATAGAACCAGCACCACTGCTGTGATACATGCTTTTTATAAGCTGCTGTCTGTACTTCAATTGAAGTGCGGTTTCCCATACGAGAAAGAGGAAGCCTTAAGTTCATGGTAATTTTATTCTCTGTGTACAGATGAAGATAAGTTTTAGGAACATCCCATGTACCATAATTGGATGCTGACTCTGGAAATACAGAGGAATCATTGCTTGTCTCTACTGATTCTGCAACAGCATGAGAGAATAGCATATGACCGCCGTGACCATATTCTCCATTAAGATCCTGTGTTACTACAACAAGAGGTTTAAATCGTCTTATACATGATGTAGTATAGGCTTTGACATCATCATATACATACTGCTTCTTTGCAGCTTCTAATGTCTGACTGTAAAGGTCGGGAAAATCTCCACATACTGGGTAATGCTTTATGCCTGATTCCCACAATCCGTCAAGCTTTTCGTGTTCTCTAATCTTGGCTGATGTAGTGAATTCGCACATATAGGCAACCTGAACGGAAAGATTTTGTTCGCCACCGTAAGTGGCAAGTACTCCTCCAAGGAAAAGTATCTCGTCATCTGCATGTGTTGCGAAAACAAGAATGTCAGCATTATCGCATGGAGTCTTCCATGTCTGAACATCTTCAGGCACAGAACCCTTGGAATATACATGCATATCACAGATTGATTCTTTAGATGCAAATGTAATTGTCATCTCAGTTGTACCATCGGGAATCTGGACATATTCGTGAAGAAAACCATTAGTTCCGTTAGTTTCAGTCTTTCCATTATAAGAAAGAGTCCATTCTGAAGGAATTAAATCCCATTTGATATAAAGTGAGTACATTTTTTCAGAGGAAGTTATTGTGATTGTGTCTCCTGATGAAAATGTGGTTTTTGTGTTGTAAGAACCATCGGTCATCCTGCTGATGCTTCCCTGGTTAGAAAGTGTTATATCAGCATTTACTTCTGCAGCCTGATTGTCTTCTGCTTTAACGGCGGAAGGGAAAAGAACTATGCAGAATAGTGTAATAGTAATTGAAGCAAGCAATTTTAAAATACTGCTTTTTGATTTGATATAAGTCATTAATCTGTACCATTCCTTATTAAAATTTATTCTTATTATTATAAACATAATATGCAGGTACTTTCAACAACCTAAAATGATATGTTATAATAAAAAATAAATAAATAAAGCTGTTAAAAGGTTACAGATATAGATGAGAAAAGATTTTGATGAAATGTACAGACTGGGTTTGTACGGCAATGGAATAGAGAGAATTAAATTGAAAAAAGCAGTTCAGATAATTCAGAAAGCTTCAGCTTCACAAGTTAAGATTGTAGATATCGGACATGATAATTTTGATTCAGCATGTGAGGCACTTGAGCTTGGTTCGGTTGATATGGCAGTTGTTGACATGGCACAGCTTATCAGGATGGAAAAGAATGATGAGAATCTTCCTTATGGGGTTGTTATTTCGGGTGTTTTAAAACGCGGCGATTCAAGATATGTAATGATAAGAAAGAGACATGCAAAAGACCTTGTTGAAAATGCTGTTGTTGCAACTGACTCATACAGCAAGACGGAGCGTATTAAACATATGTATGATGGAATAAGCTGTGTAGTAGAGACGGATATAAGAAAATGTATTGAAAAGCTGGATACGTCAGAATGTGATGCTGTATTTGTACTTTTAGAAGATATTAAGGCAGCAAGGCTACATAATAGTTTTCTGTATAGATATACAATCATGGATTATGGAGAATGTGTTCCTGTGCATGGTGAGGGTGTGTATGCAATGCTTACTAAAGGGAAAAAAGAGGCTGTCCGCACGGCAAGAGAATTGTCACATAAGAGTACAGCAGAATGTTTTGAGATAGAAGATGATATAATTAGCAGGGTTATGCAGAATGTATATGTTAAGACATGTGATGTGTATGCAAGAATCAGTTCTGACAGACTGGAGATATATGCAGATGTTACCGGTAACAGGGGACGCATAAGAGTTAATGAAAGGGGTACATTTGTTAATAAGAACCTTATTATCACAAAAATAGTAGACAGAATTAGTAAAAGTATGTAATAATAATATATTGATATATATTATTAAAGTTTGGAAAGAGGATATATGGAATTTAAGAAAATCAATGATAGAAGATTCCAGTGCAGACTCGATGAGGAAGACCTGGAAGATAATAATATTTCCTTAGATGATTTCTTTAAGAATGATACAGACAAGATACACAGCCTTCTTGAAGTTATTATGGAGGAGGCTGAAAAAAATATAGGTGTTACTTTAAGTGGGGAGGTTATGTCACTACAGCTTGCACCACAGCCAGACCATTCAATACTTCTTACAGTTTCATCTGGTAAAGAAGATCTGGGTAATATGTTAAGAAAAGCAGGGGAAAGTATATCTAAGGCATTTTCAAAACCAGAGAAGAGTAATGTGATTAAGAATGGTGAAGGTACATTTAAAGATGCACCTTTTGAAACATTTGGAGACAGTCTAGATAAGTTCGAATTACCAGATGCACAGACAGATGAACTTAAGAAGACAGGAAAGAAGAAAGCAAGTAATGTTATTAAAGCCGGATGCGGCGTATTCAGGTTGGAAAGCCTTAATGATTTTGAGGAAATGTGTACTGTAAGTTCAAGAACATGGGGAATAACTAATGCACTGTATAAGAATAAAGAAGATGATACATATTATCTTGTACTTGAGAAAGGAAGATGCTCAGAGGAAAAATACAGAAGTCTTCTGAATCTTTTGATGGAGTACAGTGTGTTTGATTCTTCAAAAGAAGAACGTGTTGCATTTATAAGGGAGCATTATAGTGTAGTAATAGGCAGCAATGCTATTAATGTAGTAAAGAAATATATGTAGATTAATTATTCAGGCAGAATCTGAATGATGAGGTAAGGAGGCAGTATATGAGATATCCTGAATTCTTATCCGAAGGCGGAATTATAGGCTTCGTTGCACCATCTTTTGGTTGTGCGACGGAGCCTTATAAAACAGCATTCGGAATGACAATTAAAAGATTTGAAAAAGAAGGTTATACAGTAGAGCTTGGTCCTAATTGTTATGAGGACAAGGGAATTGGGATAAGCAACACACCGCAGGAATGCGGTAAGGAGCTTACACAGATGTATGAGAGTAATGTCAATGATGTGCTTATATCATGTGGCGGTGGTGAACTGATGTGTGAGATTCTGCCATATGTTGATTTTGACAGGATTAAGGCGGCAAAGCCTAAGTGGTATCTTGGATATTCTGATAATACCAACTTCACATTTTTACAGAACACGATTGCTGATACGGCAAGTGTATACGGACCGTGTGCAGGCGCATTTGCAATGAAGGACTGGCATCAGGCGCTTGTGGATACTTTTGATGTGCTTCGTGGAAAAGGCTGCAAGAACAATAACGGAGTTGTGGAAAAACAGGTCCATGGATATGACACATGGGAGAGAGAGTCTCTAAAGAATGAGGAGAACCCTGCACCACAATACAATCTTACTGAGAAGAAGATTTTAAGAAAATATGTTGGTGGGGACGAATGTGATACGGAGATTGCATTTGAAGGAAGGCTTGTCGGTGGCTGCATGGACTGTCTTGTTAATCTTACAGGTACAAGTTTTGACAAGGTTAAAGAGTTCAATGAAAGATACGCAGCTGACGGAATTATATGGTTCTTAGAGAGCTGTGATCTGAATGTATTTGCAATCAGAAGGGCTATGTGGCAGATGGATAATGCCGGGTGGTTTAAGAATGTGAAGGGATTTCTCATAGGAAGACCGCTGTGCTACGGACAGGAAATGATGGGGCTTGACCAGTACAGAGCAGTTACAGGTATTGCGGCAAAGTATAATGTGCCGGTTATAATGGACTGTGATTTCGGGCATCTTTCACCTTCAATGCCGATAGTAAGTGGGGCATATACACAGGTTAAGGTTAAGGATAACGACCTTTCACTTAATTACCGTTTCTGTTAATATTAACGATTGAAAAACACACTTTAATAGGGTAAAATGTTAAAATGACTATTAATAATACCTGTTATATCAGGGATAAGATAAGGAGAAAACAATGGGTAGGATATTTAAGTTTGATAAAGATGTTGATACAGATCAGATTATTGCATCGCAGTATCTTTTGTTTCCGACAATTGATGAGATGAAGAGTCATACATTTGAATCATTAGACTCTGATTTTGCTTCTGCTGTAAAGCCGGGAGATTTCGTTGTTGCAGATGATAACTTTGGATGTGGTTCATCAAGAGAGCAGGCACCAAGCGTACTTAAGGCATTAGGTGTCAAGGCAGTAATTGCCAAATCATTTGCAAGAATATTCTATCGTAATGCTATTAATATAGGACTTCCTGTTATTGTATGTAAAGAACTCCATGACGAAGTTAATGCGGGGGATGAATGTGAGCTTTCATTAGAAGATGGAATTATAACTGTTAATGGAAAGACTTATACATGTACAAAGCTTCCAGCCAAGATGCAGGCTATTCTTAATCAGGGCGGACTTATTGCATCACTTAATGATGAGGCAGAAGAGTCTGAGAGTGCAGCTGTAACAGCGGGCGAGGCAAAGCATGGCATGACTATTGCAGAGAAGATTATTGCAAGGGCAGCAGGTCTTTCACAGGTTAAGGCTGGTGATATTGCAACTGTTACTCTTGACAGACTTATGAGTAATGATGGAACAACACATCTTACTATTGGTATGTATGAGAAGTTAAAGAATCCTCATATTGCTGACAAGGATAAGCTTGTATGGATTGTAGACCACAATATTCCATCAGACAGTCCTAAGACAGCAGCCTCACAGAAGAAGATGAGAGACTTTGCTAAGGCTAATGATATTAAGTTCTACGAGGGCGAGGGTGTGTGTCATCAGGTTATGATGGAAAATCATGTAGTGCCGGGTGAACTTATATTTGGAGCAGACAGCCATACTTGTGCATATGGTGCGTTAGGTGCATTTGGTACAGGTGTTGGTTGTACAGATTATTTGTATGCAATGGTTACAGGAACATCATGGGTAATGGTTCCGGGAACATTAAGATTCAACCTTAAGGGAAAGCTTAGCGATGGAGTATATGCAAGAGATTTAATACTCTCTATTATTGGAAAGATTGGCGCTAACGGTGCTAACTATAAAGCAATGGAATTTGCAGGAGAAGGTTTACACAGCCTTTCAATGGCAGACAGAATATCAATATGTAACCTCTGCGTAGAGGCAGGTGCTAAGACTGCACTCATGGAAGTTGATGATGTTGCAATGGATTATCTTAAGGAGCATGGCAGAGAGCCAAAGGCATGCTTTACATCAGATGATGATGCAGTATTTGAGCAGGTTTATGATATTGATCTTTCAACAATACAGCCAATCGTTGCAAAGCCACATTTTGTTGACAATGTAGTTCCGGCTAAGGAATCACTTGGCGTTAAGATTGATGAAGCATTTCTTGGCTCATGTAACAATGGACGAATCGAGGATTTAAGAGTTGGTGCAGCGATCATCAAAGGGAAAAAGGTTGCTCCTAAGGTAAGATTCCTTGTAGTTCCTGCAAGCCGTTCGGTATATCTTCAGGCTATGAAAGAGGGACTCCTTGATATATTCATGGACGCAGGTGCAATTGTTATGAATCCTAACTGCTCTGTATGCTGGGGCAGCTGTCAGGGTGTTATCGGTGAGGGCGAGACTCTTATCAGCACAGGTACACGAAACTTCAAGGGTCGTGCAGGACATAAAGATTCTTTCGTATATCTTGCTTCAGCGGCAACTGTTACAGCATCAGCAATCAAGGGCGAGATAGCAACAGCAGACATGGTATAAGATAAGGATTTAACTTCAAAGGAGTAATTATGAACGAGAAATTTAGCGGTAAAGTATGGGTGCTTGGTGATGACATTGATACAGATATCATTATTCCTACAGAGTACCTCGCATTAAAGACAGTAGAAGATATGAAGCCATATGCATTTTCGCCATTAAGACCAGAACTTGCAAGTCAGATTAAGCCAGGCGACATCATTGTTGCAGGAAAGAACTTTGGTTGTGGTTCATCAAGAGAGCAGGCACCTGAGGTTATTAAGGCATTAGGCATTAAATGTGTTATTGCCAAATCATATGCAAGAATATTCTTCAGAAATTCTATTAATAACGGACTTCTCCTTATAGAGAATGCAGACCTTCACGACGAAGTTACGGAAGGCGATACTATTGATGTTGAAGTAAATGCAAAGATTACACACAATGGAAAAGCATATCCTATTGCTTCACTTCCTGATAATCTTGTGGATATACTTAATGCAGGCGGACTTGTTAAGGCAATGAGAAAGCTTAACGGTCTTGACTAAGACAGGGAGAGGTAAGAATAATGGGACATACAATTATTGAGAAGATTATTGGAAAGAATATTGGCAGGGAAGTAAAGCCGGGAGATATCGTAACTGTTAATGTTGACAGAGTAATGATTCATGATATTTTCATTCCATTTGTTAAAGAGAAATTCGAGGAAATGGGATTCACTAAGATATGGGACCCTGATAAGGCAGTTCTTATATATGACCACCTTGTTCCAGCAAGTCAGGTTGATGATACAAGACATTTCCGTATTGGTAATGAATTTGTGGAAAAATACGGAATGAAGAATATCCACCGTTCAGACGGAATCTGCCATCAATTAATGACAGAGGCAGGTTATGTAAAGCCGGGAGATATCGCATTTGGTACAGACAGCCACACAACAACATACGGCTGTGTTGGTGCATTTTCATCAGGTATCGGATATACAGAGATGGCAAGTGTATTAGGAACAGGCAAAATGTGGGTTAAAGTTCCACAGACTATCAAGGTAACAGTTAATGGAAAGCTTCCAGCGAATGTCCGTTCTAAGGATATCATATTAAGACTTATCGGTGACCTTGGAGCAGATGGCGCAACTTATCAGGCACTTGAATTCACAGGTTCAACAATTGACGAGATGAGCGTTGCAAGCCGTATGACTATGTCTAACATGGCTATTGAAGCCGGTGCCAAATGTGCTCTTTTTACACCAGATGAAAAGACAGCAGAGTACTGTAATGTAGAACTTACAGATGAATTAAAGGATTTAAAGGGAGATGCGGATGCAGTATATGCAAGAGAGATTACATATAATGCAGAGGATTTAGTTCCGGTTCTTGCATGTCCTTCACAGGTAGATAACATCAAGCCTGTTACAGAGCTTGCCGGAACAGCAGTAGATCAGGTATTCATCGGTTCATGTACTAACGGAAGATTAGAGGATCTTCAGTGTGCAGCAGCTATTCTTAAGGGTAAGAAGGTTGCACCATTTGTTAAGTTGATAGTTACTCCTGCAAGCCGCAAGATATATAAAGAAGCACTTGCAGATGGAACACTTGAGACACTTGTTGAAGCCGGTGCAATTGTTACACATCCGGGATGCGGATTATGCTGTGGACGAACAGGCGGAATTCTTACTGACGGAGAGGTAGTTGTTGCAACTAACAACAGAAACTTCCTTGGAAGAATGGGAACAAGCAAGGTTAAGATATTCCTTGCGTCCCCTGCTACAGCAGCAGCAAGTGCTATTGCTGGAAAGATTGTGGAGGCTTAAGAGATAGACTTCACATAATTTCTGAAATTCTTAGACAATATAATATTGTGATAAAGGGAGGCATATTCTACGGAGGATATGCCTTCTATGTAATTAGGGGTATAAGTTATATTTACAAGGCCTGAAAGCATGTCAACGGCCTTATTATACGCAATTGCAGCTTCTGCTTCGGATGAGAATTCACCGAGTATATAGTCGCCGTTAATATGAATCCTGGTTCTGTACATAATTCGTCCATTCTTAGTAAACTGGGAAACACCATTGTATTTATTGACAACAAGAATGTTTTCGTATCTGTAATCATGCGTATCCCCATTTTTAAATACATAATCCCTGCCTTTTACAGAGTGGCTTCTTACTCCGAATCTTGAGAGAATGCTTGTCTGCATTCCATAATCATTTACAAAATAATATCCTCCGCGGCTCATAATTGTGTGGTTGGAATAGTAAAAAAGGTCATCAGTAGAAAACTGTAAAACCTCATGTTCTTTGAGAAAATACAGGAAATATTTATGGCACATATATATAGGTGTCTTTATATAAATGTTGTTATCCCTGAAATTGATAAGTGAGATGTATTTACCAAGAGAAAGTGTCATTGCTTCATTATATGAAGTTGTTCTGTGGTCAGTATCAATCCAGTGGTCAGAAGAATTGTTTATTATCTCACAGGCTTCGTTGTACATGGCATGACAGGAAGCCTCGTCAGAGGAACTTCCGAGGCTGATATGTTTATTCTTATATGTAAATGACGCACGGTAATATATTTCACCGCTTTTCTTTCTTGCCTCGTAAACTCCTGTCATGAGAATCCCCCAATCGTTCTATAAACTTGTCCTTTAAACCCACTATTTCATCACATTTTGCAATATTAGTAGGCTTCCCCCAAACTTATACTCTGATTTAATGTGCCATTTGACACTACCATTGATATAAAGATTATAACATATATTAATTGTGTATACAGATATAATTATATATAATAAATGATAACACATTGGCAGAACATATTGAAAGGTAAAAGAATGAGTAAAAGAAATATAACATTTATAATTATGATAATTACACTTATGACATTGCCGTTATCAGCATGTGGAAAGAATAAGAATAACATTTCAACTGATAACAGCCAGAAGCTGCAAAGTGAAAGCAGTCAGGAATATGATGATGGCAGAGATGCACATATGATTCCGGCTGGTGAATCACAGACAAATGGTGAATCACAGAAGACCGGCGAAAAAAAGAATGTACAGGAGAATGCTTCTGATGCGCAGGATAATAACATTAATTCTGAGCTGCCGCCAGTAAGTATCGTACCCGAAAGTACTGCTGCCGCCAGTAGCGATGCGGCTGATAAGGATACTTCAGGAACTGATAATACTTCAGGAACAGACAGTACCAGTTCAGAAAACGATAAAATAGAAAACACAAAGACAGATCCGATAGAGCTGCCATTTGTTCCGGCTTACTAAAATTTTATATTAAGAGGCAAAAAATATGAGATATAAGATTAGTGATCTGGCAAAATTATTAGATGTATCTACTAATACTGTCAGACGATATGAGGATATGGGGTATATATCGGCTGTGCGCGATGAAAACAGTGGATACAGGTATTATGATGATGATGGGATATTCGGCGTACTTAATGCTAAAATGCATGTGAAGTATGGATTTTCACATGAACAGATAGCAAAGATGCAGCATTTTTCATTAGAACAGTCTATTGAGGCATACAAGGAACGCATGGATGAGATGGACAGGCAGATTGCGTATATGACATATTTAAGGCACCGGCTGAAAGATGATTATGTGCTGATGAATAAGGCTGCAGTCAATTCGGACATATATGAGAAGAACAGCCTTGACCTTAGATATGTTCTGTACAAATATGGTGAAAAACTGCTTCAGGAGCCGGAACGGTTATTGCAGGTGAAAGAATTTCTGTATAATTCTCCTGAATTACAACACATATATATGATTCCAAAGGAAGAGATTGAAAAGGGCAGATTTACTATATGCTGTGGAATCGCTGTAAAAGAGGAACATGTTGAGAAATACAGTCTTAAGACCAATGACTATGCCGGGCATTATACAGCCAAGCCATCTGTTATGGGAATCTCAAGAGTTCCTGCAAAATTAAGCCTGATGAGTGAAAAGTCTGATGATGAGGTTCGTCAGATTATGATAGGAAAGCATATTACATATATGAAAGAACATAATTTTAAAGTAGCAGGAGACGTGACAGGAATTGTTATAAGCAAGGCATATGAAGATGAAGAAGAGATGTTATATGTGCTGATGTGTGTACCTGTAACTGCAAAGTAATATTATTTTAAAATGTATTTCGTACATAAGGGTATTGTTTTTGTACAGAAGTCTGTTGTATAATATCAAAAGCCTGCGACGTTAACGCAGGCACACTATATTAATTATGAGGTGTATTAAAGATGAGCATGTTCTACAGAAGTACTAGAGACGACAATGTTAAGGTTACTGCATCGCAGGCTATATTAAAAGGGCTGGCAGCAGACGGAGGACTTTTTGTACCAGAGAGTATTCCATCATTAGATAAAAGCTTAGAAGAGTTGTCTAAGATGAATTATAAGGAAGTTGCTTATGAAGTTATGAAGCTTATGCTTGATGATTTTACAGAGGAAGAACTTAAGAGCTGTATAGACAGAGCTTATGATTCTAAGTTTGATACAGAGGAAATGACTCCACTTGTTAAAGTTGAGAATGAATATTTCCTTGAACTTTTCCATGGAGCTACAATAGCTTTCAAGGATATGGCACTTTCTATACTTCCACATCTTCTTACAACTTCTGCAAAGAAGAACAATGTTAAGAATGAAATTGTCATTCTTACAGCTACATCAGGTGATACAGGAAAGGCAGCTTTAGCTGGATTTGCTAATGTTCCTGGGACTAAGATTATCGTCTTTTATCCTAAGAATGGTGTAAGCCCAATTCAGGAGAAGCAGATGGTTACCCAGAAGGGTGATAATACATATGTTATTGGTATAAAGGGTAACTTTGATGATGCACAGACAGGTGTTAAGAACATTTTCTCTGATAAGGAATTAGAGAAGGTTATGAATGATGCCGGATTCCAGTTCTCATCAGCTAATTCAATCAATATCGGAAGACTTGTTCCTCAGATTGTTTATTATGTATATGCGTATGCCAAGTTATTAGCTAATGGAGAGATTAAGGATGGCGAGAAGATAAATGTAGTTGTTCCTACAGGTAACTTTGGTAATATTTTAGCTGCATTTTATGCTAAGAATATGGGACTTCCTATTAATAAGTTTATATGTGCATCTAATGAGAATAAGGTATTATATGATTTCTTCACAACAGGTGAGTATGACAGAAACAGAGAATTCGTTCTTACAACTTCACCATCTATGGATATCCTTATCTCTAGTAATCTTGAGAGACTTATATACAGAATTGCCGGTAATAATGCAGCTAAGAATGCAGAACTTATGGCATCATTAAAGTCAGAAGGAAAGTACAAGATTACAGATGATATGAAAGCACAGTTAGCTGACTTCTATGGCAATTATGCTACAGAGGCAGAGGACGCAGCTACAATCAAGAAGATATATGAAGATTGCGGATATGTAATTGATACACATACATCAGTTGCTGCAACTGTATATGATAAGTACAGAAAAGAAACAGGCGATACAACTAAGACAGTTATTGCTTCAACAGCAAGCCCATATAAGTTTACAAGAAGCGTTATGAATGCTATTGATTCCAAATATGATTCAATGGGAGACTTCGAACTTGTAGATGAGCTTAGCAAGATAAGCAATGTCAAAGTTCCTAACGCAATTGAAGAAATCAGAACAGCACCAGTTCTTCATGATACTGTATGCGATTCTGATAAGATGTGTGATGAAGTTAAGAAGATTCTTGGAATCTAATGAAAATATAAAAATCTCCGGACTGTGTAATAAAGGTCCGGAGATTTTTTGTTTATCTGTCAACAATTACTCCCTGACAGCCAAGTTCAAGCCATCTTTGATAAAATACAGAAAAATTATAGGTTGTTATATTTTCGTTAAGGGGATCCGCCATATATACTTCATTTTTGGCAGAATCAAATCCAATCATAACAAGGCAGTGTTCCATACCGGGCCAGATGACAAGCTGACCATCCTTAGCAATCCATACAGAAGAACCATAATCAGTGGACTCCATATTCATAGTTGCCCAGACAATAACAGGCTGCCCGTTCTCAACATACTGGCAGAACTGATCAATTGAGGCACCTGATATATTAACGGCATGGGCACCATACAGATTGGCACAATCAGTGATTACAGGAGCAAAGCATCCATAAGAAGCTTTATCAAAAGGTGTTCCTACAAATGTAGTGTTGGGATTAGCATCAGGATAATCCCCTTTTTCTAGATAATTAGCTGCAATATCAGTTTTATCAGCATCATATCCAAGATAGTTAAGAACCATAGTGAGTGAAGTGACTTCACAGCCGGTAGGTAGCTCCGGTAACTGATTCAGACATGGAAAATTATCTATATATGCTTTTCTTCCGGATGCCAGTAGTTCTTTTAGTTCATTTTCAGAGTGAATTGTATTGTGAAAATCTTTATAAGAATCCTCTGAATTATTATTTTTATTATCTTCCTGTGAATTGTCAGAATTATTAACTTCCCCACGCGATAAATCATCCGATGAAATAGTCCCAACTTGTGTTATGTTAATACTTACATTATCAGGAGAAGAATTTTTCATATCAATAAGGAATGATAATATTGTAACAGATGCAGCGATAAGAGAAAGTATAAGCAGAATCTTTAAAAAAGTTTTTTTTGAACTGTGCTTTTTCATTGTAACTCCTTGGTAAATATCTCTATATATAATAATGATATTTATAGCTGAATTATATAGTATGTTAAGATTCTGTTCAATAAATTTATAAATTATTTATAGAAAAAAGAAATATTGTTGTTGACATCATGAAAGGGTAGTGATATCTTAAATGTATCGATATTAGCACTCCAACTTAATGAGTGCTAACAAGATGAAAGGAGAGGATGCCATGGAGACGGATGGACGACTGGATGACCGTAAGGTTAAGATACTTAAAGCTGTTATTCAGAATTATCTTGATACCGGAGAACCGGTTGGCTCAAGAACGATTTCCAAGCTGACTGACTTACAGCTAAGTTCAGCAACTATAAGGAATGAGATGGCAGACTTAGAAGAGCTTGGCTACATTGTACAGCCACATACCTCTGCTGGAAGAATTCCAACGGATAAGGGCTATAGATTATATGTTGATGATTTAATGGCTCAGAAAGAGGAAGAGATATCCTTAAGAGAACAGCAGGTTGGTGATAAAGAGAAAGAACTTGATTCTATGAAGGATGCCTTATCAGAGAAGGTTGACAGAGTAGAGGAGCTTCTTCAGAATGTAGCAAAGGTTCTGGCGAATAATACTAACTATGCCACGATGATAACAACTCCTAAGGTAACTGGCAATAAGTTAAGATTTGTTCAGCTGTCACAGCTTGAACCGAATAAGCTTCTTGCAGTTATTGTTATGGAAGGTAATCTTATAAGGAACAAGGTTATAACTATCAGCGAGGATATTTCACCAGAGAATCTTCTGAAGCTTAATCTTCTTCTTAATACAACACTCACAGGTCTTACATTGCAGGAGATGCATCTGGGACTTATATCCAAGATGGAGAGCCAGGCAGGTGAGCATATGGGTATTGTTAAAGAAGTGTTAGACGCGATTGTTGAGACTATAAGTAAGGCTGACGACCTGAAGATATACACAAGCGGCGCAACTAACATATTCAAGTATCCGGAGCTTAGTGATTCCGGGAAAGCAAGTGAGCTTATATATGCCTTGGAGGAAAAACAGGGCTTGTCTGGACTTGTTAATGACAAGGATGATTCAGATAAGACTGAAGATGATAACCACGGCATTCAGGTATATATAGGAAATGAAACACCGGTTGAGTCCATGAAGGACTGTAGTGTGGTAACAGCCACATATGAATTGCAGGATGGAATGAAGGGAACAATTGGTATTATTGGACCGAAGCGTATGGATTATGAAAAGGTTGTTGATACCTTAAAAGAGATGCAGACGCATTTGGATGATGTATTTAAGAAAACTTAGGAAAGGTTGGTATTGAAGTGTCAAAGGATGTAAAGAAAAAGAAATCAGAAGAGACAGTTCAGGATGAAGTAAAGAATCAGGAGACTGATGCTAAGAAAGAAGAAGCCTGCAACTGCGAATCAGAATGTAAGGCTGATGAAAGTCAGAATACATGTGAAGCTGATGAATCAGACAAGGCCGAGGCACAGGATGAGAGCACTGAGAGCTCTAAGAAGAAAGATCCTAAGGATGCAGTTATAGAAGAACTTCAGGACAGAGTAAAGAGGCAGATGGCTGAGTTTGATAATTTCAGAAAGAGAACAGAGAAAGAGAAATCTACTATGTTCGAGATGGGAGCCTCAGATATCATTAAGAAGCTTTTACCTATTGTTGATAACTTCGACAGAGGATTTAAGAGTGTGACAGATGAGGAACTTGAAACTCCATTCGCAAAGGGAATGGATATGGTTCACAAGCAGCTTTTAAAGATGCTTGAGGATGCAGATGTTAAGCCTATTGAAGCTTTAGGCGGTGAGTTCAATCCGGATTTTCACAATGCAGTAATGCATGTTGAGGATGATTCAGTTGGAGAGAACATCGTAGTTGAAGAGTTTGAGAAGGGCTACACATACAGAGACCAGGTTATAAGACACAGCATGGTCAAGGTTGCTAACTAGCGATAAGCCAGAAAGCATATGTAACACAAGGTATTAATCAATTTAATTATAGAAAGGACATTTTATTATGGGAAAGATTATTGGTATTGATTTAGGTACAACTAATTCTTGCGTAGCTGTAATGGAAGGTGGTAAGCCAGTTGTTATCGCTAACGCAGAAGGTTTAAGAACTACTCCTTCAGTAGTTGCATTTTCAAAGACAGGAGAGAGACTTGTAGGTGATCCTGCAAAGCGTCAGGCAGTTACTAATGCTGATAAGACAATCTCTTCTATCAAGAGACATATGGGTACAGATTACAAGGTTGAGATTGATGGAAAGAAATATACTCCACAGGAAATCTCAGCTATGATTTTACAGAAGTTAAAGTCAGATGCAGAGAATTATCTTGGTGAGAAGGTTACAGAGGCAGTTATAACAGTTCCTGCTTACTTCAACGATGCACAGCGTCAGGCTACTAAGGATGCTGGTAAGATTGCAGGTCTTGATGTAAAGCGTATTATCAACGAGCCTACAGCAGCAGCTTTAGCTTATGGCCTTGATAATGAGCACGAGCAGAAGATTATGGTTTACGATTTAGGTGGTGGTACATTCGATGTGTCTATTATCGAAATCGGTGATGGTGTAATTGAAGTTCTTGCTACAGCTGGTAATAACAAGCTTGGTGGTGATGATTTCGATAATGCTGTTACACAGTATATGTTAAATGATTTCAAGGCTAAGGAAGGCGTTGACCTTTCTAAGGATACAATGGCTCTTCAGAGACTTAAGGAAGCAGCTGAGAAGGCTAAGAAGGAACTTTCAAGCACAACTCAGACAGAAATCAATCTTCCTTACATCACAGCTACAGCTGAAGGACCAAAGCACTTTGAGATGACTCTTACAAGAGCTAAATTCGATGAATTAACACATGACCTTGTAGAAAAGACTGCAGAGCCAGTTAAGAATGCACTTTCAGATGCAGGTCTTACAGCTTCAGAGCTTTCAAAGGTATTATTAGTTGGTGGTTCTACAAGAATCCCTGCTGTACAGGATAAGGTTAAGTCATTAACAGGACATGAGCCAAGCAAGACTCTTAACCCAGATGAGTGCGTAGCTATCGGTGCTTCTATCCAGGGTGGTAAGTTAGCTGGTGATGCAGGTGCTGGTGATATCCTTCTTCTTGATGTAACACCACTTTCACTTTCAATCGAGACAATGGGTGGTATTGCTACAAGACTTATTGAGAGAAATACAACTATTCCTACAAAGAAGAGCCAGATTTTCTCTACAGCTGCTGATAACCAGACAGCCGTTGATATCAACGTTGTACAGGGTGAAAGACAGTTTGCCAGAGATAACAAGTCACTTGGACAGTTCAGACTTGATGGTATCCCTCCAGCAAGAAGAGGTGTTCCACAGATTGAAGTTACATTTGATATCGATGCCAATGGTATTGTAAATGTATCTGCTAAGGACCTTGGAACAGGTAAGGAACAGCACATCACAATTACTGCTGGTTCTAACATGTCTGATGAAGATATCGATAAGGCAGTTAAGGAAGCTGCTGAGTTCGAGGCTCAGGATAAGAAGCGTAAGGATGCTATTGATGCACGTAACGAAGCTGATTCAATGGTATTCCAGACACAGAAGGCTATGGATGAGGCAGGCGACAAGCTTGATGCTTCTGACAAGGCTGCAGTTGAGACTGACCTTAACGCATTAAAGGCACTTGTTGATGGTTCTGACCCAGAAAACATGACAGATGCACAGGTTGATGAAATCAAGGCTGCCAAGGAAAAACTTATGGAAAGTGCTCAGAAGCTTTTCGCTAAGTTATATGAGTCACAGCAGGCTGCTGGTGGTGCAGGCCCAGACATGGGAGCAGGTGCAGGTCCTGATATGGGTGCTGGTGCTTCTAATGGTTCAGCTCCATACGGTGATGATGTAGTTGACGGAGATTACAAAGAGGTTTAATTGTCAGCAATAACTGACTGGAATAAGGACTGCATGGGGTGTAAACTCCGTGCAGTTTCTGTTGATTAAATAAGAAAGAGGAAGCAATCATGGCAGATAAGAGAGATTATTATGAAGTCCTTGGCGTGCCTAAGGATGCCGATGACGCTGCTATTAAGAAAGCATACAGACAACTTGCAAAGAAATATCATCCTGATATGAATCCAGGGGATAAAGAAGCTGAAATAAAATTCAAAGAGGCTTCTGAAGCTTATGCGGTGTTAAGCGATGCTGAAAAGAGAAGACAGTATGACCAGTTTGGCCATGCCGCATTTGAAGGCGGAGCAGGTGGAGCTGGAGCAGGTGGCTTCGATTTCGATTTTGGTGACATGGGAGATATTTTCGGAGATCTCTTTGGCGGTATGTTCGGAGGCGGCGGAAGCAGACGAAACAGCAATGGACCAAGAAGAGGTGCTGATGTAAGAGTTAATGTAAGAATTACATTTGACGAGTCAGTAAGGGGAACAACCAAGAAGATAGATGTTACATTAAAGGATGAGTGCTCAAGCTGTCACGGTACAGGAGCTAAGCCTGGTACATCACCAGAGACCTGTAGCAAATGTGGTGGTCGTGGACAGGTAACTTTCACACAGCAGTCATTCCTTGGAATGGTAAGAAGCCAGCAGCCATGTCCTGACTGTCATGGAACTGGTAAGATAATTAAGGAGAAGTGTCCGGATTGTTACGGAACAGGCTATATAAGCAGCAAGAAGACTATTGAAGTCAATATCCCAGCTGGTATCGATAATGGCCAGTGCGTACGTATACAGGGCAAAGGTGAGCCGGGAGTTAATGGCGGACCAAGAGGTGATCTCTTAGTTGCTGTTATTATCTCAGCAAGCACAGAATTTGAAAGAGACGGATACAATATATTCTCTAATGTTGTAATAAGCTATCCAACAGCGGTACTTGGCGGTGAAATCAAGGTTAAGACTGTTGATGGAGAAGTATTGTACGAAGTTAAGCCGGGAACAGCATCAGGTACAAGAGTAAGACTTAAAGGCAAAGGTATGCCAAGTGTAAGAAATGCAGCACAGAGAGGCGATCATTATATCACTTTAATAGTTGATATTCCTACAAAGCTTAATCAGGAGCAGAAGGACGCACTTATGGCATATGAAAAGGCGCTTACAGGCAATGAAAGACACGGTAAGAAGAAAGGTCTTTTCGGCAAATAAATACTATAGCTTACATATGTAATGTAAGTTTACACTCACCCCACAATGTGGTAAAATCCTACATTGTGGGGTATTATATTTATATGTATAATTCCTTATTGTAAAGATTGGAGATTAAAGCAGTAATATGAATTTAGAGACAAGATATAACGAACTTAATAAAGATTACGGTGCATATGAGCTTGTGAACATTGAAAAGCTTAATGACCTTAATTCCGTAGGACTTTTATTAAAGCATAAGAAATCAGGTGCGAGAGTTGCAATTATTTCTAATGATGATGATAACAAGGTATTTTCTATAGGTTTTAAGACACCACCGGATAATGACACGGGAATGCAGCATATAATTGAACATTCTACCTTGTGTGGTTCAAGAAAATATCCGGTTAAAGACCCATTTGTAGAACTATGCAAGGGTTCTCTTAACACATTTCTTAATGCAATGACTTATCCGGATAAGACAGTATATCCTGTTGCAAGCTGCAATATGGCAGATTTTAAGAATATTATGGATGTCTATATGGATGCGGTATTCTATCCTGCAATGTATGAGCATGAGGAGATATTCAAGCAGGAAGGCTGGCATTATGAGCTTGAAGATGTAGATGGAGAGCTTGCTTATAACGGAGTTGTATTTAATGAGATGAAGGGCGTGTATTCTTCAGCAGATGATGTGCTTTCAAGATATACATTTGTATCACTCTTCCCTGATTCTGAATACAAGAATGAATCTGGTGGTGACCCTGAGGCTATACCACAGCTTAAGTATGAAGATTTCATTAAGTATCACAAGGAATATTATCATCCTGTGAACAGTTATATCTATCTGTACGGAGATATTGATGTTGATGAGAGGCTTGAATATCTTAATAACGAATACCTCTCAGCTTTTGATAAGAATGATGTCAATATAGATGCCGAGGTAACTTTCCAGAAAGCATTTGACGCACCTAAGTATGAGACAAGAGAGTATGCGATTACTGATGATGAGCCAGAGGAGGATAACACTTATCTTTCTTACAATGTTGTTATCGGAACATCAACAGACCCAGTAAGCTATCTTGCATTACAGATTCTTGATTATGCACTTATCATGGCACCGGGTGCTCCGCTTAAGCAGGCACTTATTGATGCCGGAATTGGAACAGATGTGTACAGTGTGTTAGAGACTTCTGTGTATCAGCCGGTGTATTCAATTATTACTAAGAATGCGAATGAAAGTGACAGAGACAGATTTGTGAGTGTTGTTGAAGACACGCTTTCTGATATTGTTAAGAACGGTCTTAGCAAGAGAATGGTTAAGGCAGGAATCAACTATTACGAATTCAAATACAGAGAAGCTGATTTTGGACCATATCCAAAGGGACTTATGTATTATCTCACAATGATGGACAGCTGGCTTTATGATGAGAACAAGCCATTTGTTCATGTTGAGGCAGGTGAGACATTTGAAATAATCAAGAAGGATTCAGAGAATGGCTTCTTTGAGAAATTCATTGAAGACAATATTATAGGTAATAACCATGAGGTAGTGTTAAGCCTTGTTCCAAAGCATGGACTTGCAGAGGAGAAGGAAGCAAAGGAAGCAGAGCAGCTTGCAAAGTATAAAGCAACACTTTCCAAGGAAGAACTGGAAGAGCTTGTTAAGCAGACAAAGGCATTAAAGGAATATCAGGATACACCTTCAAGCCAGAAGGATCTTGAGAAGATTCCACAGCTTGAGTTAAAGGATATCACAAGAGAGCCGGCTAAGTTATATATTGACCCTAAGAAGACTGGTGGTGTTGATGTAATCCACCACAATATGTTCACTAATGGAATTGCATATATAATGATGTGCTACGACTGTAAGAATGTGCCTGATGAACTGCTTCCATATATCGGACTTTTAAGCTCGGTTCTTGGACTTATGGATACTGAAAAGTACACATATACAGAGCTGACTAATGAAATCAATATTAACTGTGGTGGAATCTCAACTGATGCTGCCATATACACAGATAATAAGGATTTTGACAAATGTACTATCATGTATGAGGTTAAGGGTAAGGTTCTCTATGACAATATCCAGTTCGTCCTTGATATGATGAATGAAATTATATATAAGACAAAGTTCTCAGATTATAAGAGACTTAAAGAGATAATTGCGAAGCTTAAGTCAAGAATGGAAAGCACAATGACAAGTGCAGGACATTCAACAGCAATGCTTGCAGGTATGGCACAGTTCTCAAGAAATGCATATTATTCTAACGAGATGAGAGGATATGGGTTCTATGAGCTTATACAGAAGCTTGACTCACAGTTTGATGAGCTTAAGGAAGATATCTCAGATAAGTTAAGCAAACTTGTCGATTATATATTCCACAAAGAGAATATTATTGTCAGCTTTACTGCTGATGATAAGGGATATGATGCATTTGCACCTGCTTTCGGAAAGTATGTGGAAGAGTTGAAAAAATCGGACATGCCAGCATGCGAAAGAAAGTACACACCTGCAAATGTCAAGACAGGATATACTTCAGCTTCACAGGTCCAGTATGTTGCAAGATGTGGTAACTTCAGAGATGGAGGATATGAATACACAGGAGCATTAAGAGTGCTTAAGGTTATATTCTCGTATGATTATCTCTGGATTAATGTTAGAGTAAAAGGCGGCGCATACGGCTGCATGAGCGGTTCTTACAGAAACGGTGACATGTATATGGTTTCTTACAGAGACCCTAACTTAAGAAAGACTAACTATATATATGAAAATGCAGCAGACTATCTTGAACATTTTGATGTAAGCGACAGGGACATGGTCAAGTTCATAATCGGAACAATAGGTGATATGGATACACCTATGAATCCGGCAGCAAAGGGAACAAGATCATTTGGTGCATACATCTGTAACACAGATTATGAATCACTCAAGAAAGAAAGAGGTCAGGTTCTTGACTGTAATGTAGAAAGAATAAGAGAGCTTGCTCCACTTGTAAGATGTGCAATGGATGAGAATTATTTCTGCGTTGTGGGAAGCAGCAAGGAAATCAATAAAGAGAGTGAGCTTTTTGATAAGATACAGCCACTTATCAAGGTACAGGGATAACAGAAAGGAAGAATGTATGAATTTAGATGAGATGCTTGCAGCCAGCGGAATTACCGGGGGCGCTAAGGCAGAGAACACAAGAACTAAGACAGGCTTTGTAACATTTATAGGAAGACCTAATGTTGGTAAGTCAACACTTATGAATCAGATAATCGGACAGAAGATTGCGATTACTTCTAACAAGCCTCAGACTACAAGAAACAGAATACAGACTGTATACACTGATGAGCGTGGACAGATTGTTTTCGTTGATACTCCGGGTATCCACAAGGCTAAGAACAAGCTTGGTGAATACATGGTTGGTGCGGCAGAGAAGACAATCAGTGAGGTTGACCTTATATGCTGGCTTGTTGAGCCTACAACACATCTTGGAGCTGCCGAGGAGCATATCGTTGAGAAGCTTAAAGAATGTAAAACTCCTATAGTTCTTGTTATCAATAAGACTGACACAATCAAGAAAGAGGAGATTCTTCCGGTTATTGACTGCTACAGAAAGGAACTTGATTTTGTTGATATTGTTCCTGTGTGCGCAAGAAACGGCAATAATGTTGACGACCTGCTTGATGTTATATTCTCACATCTTGATTATGGTCCGATGTACTATGATGAAGATACAGTAACAGACCAGCCAATGAAGCAGATTGTTGCAGAGCTTATAAGAGAGAAGGCACTTCATGCATTAAATGATGAGATTCCACATGGAATTGCGGTTGTTATTGACAGCTTTAAGGAAAGAAGAAATGCAAGAGGTCCTATTACAGATATCGACGCTACTATCATATGCGAAAGAGATTCCCATAAAGGAATTATTATCGGCAAGGGTGGTGAAATGCTTAAGAAAATCGGAACTAATGCAAGATACGAGATTGAGAAGCAGCTTGACATGAAGGTTAATCTTAAGCTCTGGGTAAAAGTTAAGAAGGAATGGCGCGACAGTGATATTCTTCTTAAGAACTTCGGATATGACAAGAAGAAGGACAAATAATATACATGACAGGAGGGTGCGATGGCGGAGGTTACTACTGTTACAGGCATGATACTTTCCGCCATGCCTGTCGGGGAATATGACAGAAGACTGGTTATACTGACTAAGGAGTATGGCAAGATAACGGTATTTGCGAAAGGTGCGAGAAAGCCTAACAGCGCATTGATTGGTGTTACGAGAAGCTTTATATTCGGAACATTTGAGGTGTACCGTGGACGCGATTCATATACGATGTATAAGGCATCAGCTAAGGAGTACTTTGAAAATGTGGTAAATGACCTTAATGCCGTGTGCTACGCCTGCTATTTTGCTGAGATTGCAGATTATTATGGCAGGGAGAATCTTGATGCATCAGAAATGATTAATCTGCTTTATATCACTCTAAAGGCATTGGGCAGAGGTGCTGTAAGCCATGAACTTATAAGATTCATATACGAGATAAGAATGATTGCAGTTAACGGTGAGTGTCCGGATTTCTTCACATGTCACGAATGCGGAAGAGAAGATAATCTGTATGTATATTCATATTCAAGAAACGGACTATGCTGTAAGAATTGTGCCACAAATGTATATGATGGAATTACACTTTCGGGCTCAACGGTATATACACTCCAGTATATTGTCACAGCACAGCTTAACAGGCTGTATTCATTCACCGTTACCAAAGAAGTCCAGGAAGAATTAAGGCTTGTGGTAAACAGGCTGGAAAGCATTGTATTCGATAAAGAATTTAAGTCGAAGGAAATGCTTAATCTGACCATATAAATATTACATAAACTGGCTATGTTATCATATGCCAGTTTTTTGTATATTAAGGGGTAAAGATTTTATGTAACATTCAGACGAAAGGAGAGACAATATGCCGGATAAAAATGTGTCTCATAATAACCAGAAGAAAATAGCAGCAATTAATGATTATTCTGGTTTTGGAAGATGTTCTATTGCAGTTGAGCTACCTGTTATATCAGCAATGAAGATTCAGTGCTGTCCAATGCCTACATCGATATTTTCTAATCATACAGGTTTTGACAGCTTTTATTTTAAAGATTTCACAGAGAATATGCCGCCTTATATGGCAGAGTGGAAGAAGTTAAACCTTAAATTCGATGGAATTGTAACAGGGTTCTTAGGTTCACATAATCAGATTGCAATTGTTGAAGAATTTTTCAAGAATTTCAAGACCGAAGATAATATTGTTGTTATCGACCCGGTTATGGGTGATTACGGAAATCTGTATCCGACATATACTGATGAGACATGCCAGGAGATGAAGAAGCTTGTAAAATATGCAGATATTCTTACTCCAAACCTCACAGAAGCATGTATTATAACTGACGAGCCATACAGACCGGATTATTCCAATGATGAGCTTAAAAAAATTGCGATGAAGCTTGTTGCAATGGGACCATCTAAGATTGTTATTACAGGAATCCAGCGGGGCCATTATATTGGTAATTACTGTTACGAAAAGAACAGGGAAGACTATCTTATTAAGACTATGAAGGTTGGAACACAGCGTTCCGGAACAGGAGATATATTCGCATCAATAATAGCGGCAGACGCTGTCAATGGTGTGAATTTCCACGAGTCAGTAAGAAAGGCATCTACATTCATAAAGAAATGCATACTCAAGGCTATAGAGATGGATATTCCTCTGACAGACGGTGTGCCGTTTGAGGAACTGCTGACTACGTTGAAGTAAAAAGGAGAAGAATTACAATGGAGATATTATATAAGGTTCATAATAATTTATATGTTAATTTAACTAACAAATGTCCATATTCATGTACTTTCTGTTTAAGACAGACAATGGACAGAATCGGAGAGTCAGGCAGACTCTGGCTTGAGAGAGAACCATCATATGATGAGGTTATTGCTGAATTTGAAAAGTTCAATATGGATGAGTATGAAGAAGTCGTATTCTGCGGATTCGGAGAACCGACAGAAAGATTCGATGTTCTTATCAAGGTTGCTGAGTATGTCAAGAAAACATATGGCAAAAAGACAAGAATCAATACTAACGGAGTTGGAAATCTTGTTAATGGCAGAGACATTGTGCCAGAGATGGAAGGCTTGATTGACACAATATCAATCAGTCTTAACAATCCACACAAAGATGAATACAATGCACTTGTAAGAAGTAAGTTCGGCGAAAAATCATTTGATGAAATGATAAGCTTCGCAAAGGAATGTACCAGGTATATCCCTAATGTTGTTCTTACAACAGTTGACACAACCATATCTCACGAGGAAGAGGCAGAGTGTCAGAAGCTATGTGATGAGATAGGGGCTGCTTACAGGATTCGTCCCTGGGAGGATTAATGGCAGCAGTTTTATAATGTGACGTGTACGTATATAAAAACAATTCTTTGTTAAATACATTAAAAATATTGACCTTGACATTGGTTCATACTATACAATTGCATTATGAATATTAAATAGTTTTTGAAACAAAAATTATTGATATTCATGCAAATATATAATATAGTGATGCCTTTTAATGGCAGAAAGGGAGGTCAATATGCGCAGAATAACTAAAAGACGTCTTAGCAGTCTTTTATGTGCAGTTCTTATGCTTATTACAAGCATAGATGTGGCTGCATTTGCAGCAGGATCAGATGCGTCAAAAAGAAAGATTGACGTATGGGATATGGGTGCAGTACAGGAAGCAGATACTAGTAAATATAATAATAATATCACTGCTTCTGACTGGGATAGTTGTGCCAATGTATCCCAGGCTGGAAAATTTGTTGCTGGAGAGACAACATTTGGTGATCTTACTATCAATCATATAGCTAATGACAGATTGTTCTCAACATCAAGCAAAAACTATGGAACCAATGCTTTAGCAACAACAGCATATGATGATGGATATACAGCGGGTGGTATGTATTACTGTAATGGTACAGGAGGAGAGACAAGAAGAAATGTTACCATTAACAATGTAATAGCAGGAGATAAGATAGTTGTATACATGGCATCAAGCAATGCTGCTACAGGAACACTTGTTTTTAAATATCTTGGTGAAGATAATGAACAGGTAGAAAAAGCCAGCTTTACTAACAAGGGTACTAAATATGAATTTGTGGCTAAGTATAGTGGATCATATAAGGTATATACAGATGCAGCAGCAGGAAAACCTATATATAACAGAATTGTCAGGATACCTGGAGTTGCAGTAAGTGGAACAATAGATGGCGCACAGCTAAGCGGCTATAAGGTTATGTTTAAGGATGAGGCTAATGGTATTACATATGATGCAGATATAAAGGGGAATACATTTACAGCTACACTTGCAGCAGGCTGTAATTATACTGCAGTATTATCAGGAGTAGCAGGATATGGATTTTCGAATGCTACAAAGAATATTTCGACAACAGTAGATGAAGCTCTTACAGGAAAGTCTGGAGTTACATTAAGCATAGAAGAGAAGAAAGTGTATACATACACAGGAAAGGTTACAGGCTTTGCTGCTGACTATGATACATCTAATTTATCAGTCAAACTTGTGGCTGATTCATCTTCATTAGCAGATGATGTGATTCTTAAGCTTGATTCTGAAAAGGCATTTACAGCTACACTTGAACCTGATGTCAAGTATACAGTTGAACTTATCGGAGTTAATGATTATGAAGTTTTAAGCGGAGGCGAGATAATAAGTCAGGTAAGCTATTCCAGAGATATTGAAGTTTCTGCCAGAAGGTTATATAAGGCAGCAGGAAAGTTTGCAGGACTTGATGGTAATACAGCTGTTACAGATGTTAAGTTTACGAATGTAGATGATAAGTATATATATACAGGAAAAGTAACGACAGATGGATATGAAGTTATGTTAAGAAATGGTTCATATTCAATCGAAGCTGTTGCTGATGGATATAGAACAACAACACATATAGTAGTAAGCGATGCTGATGTGACTAAAGATATTTTAATGGTATCTACCAAGGATAAAGAGCAGGTTGAAAGAGTATCTGATATATATGTTGGATATGAAGAAAAAGGAAATATTAATTTTAATACAGTAAAAGAGGCGATATCAGCAATATCGGCAATGACACCAGCTCCGGATGAAAAGAACGGAGTTACTGTACATATTGCTCCTGGTACATACAGAGAACAGGTTGTTATATCAACTCCTTATGTAAGACTTGTTAATGATGAAAAGTCATCAGGTAAAGAGGTACTTCTTACATGGTATTATGGAATTGGATATGAGTATTACAGCATAGATTCAACCGGTTATTATAATGCTGAAAATGCATATGATAAGTATGATAAAGCTGCTGCTTCAAAGTGGGGTTGTTCAGTATTGCTTAAAAATACAGCAACTGGTTTTAGTGCTGATGGAATTACATTTGAAGCTTCTTTTAACCGATATATAACAGATGAAGAAATAGAAGATGGCGTAAGTCCAACTGATACGAAGCTTCCAGAAAGAAATTACTCAACAGATGTTACATCAAAAGCAGCAACTGAAAGAGCAACAGCCATGGCTATAGAAGCTGATAAGGTAGAATTTACAGATTGTGCATTCCTTGGAAGCCAGGATACATTATATACAGGTAATTCTGCAACTAATATGTATTTTAAGAACTGTCGCATAGAAGGTAATACAGATTACATATTTGGTGATGGCAATGCAGTATTTGACGGATGTGAGCTTAGATTCTTTGGTTATAGTACAGGCTCTGTTGGCGGTTATATTACAGCACACAAGCCAACAGCAGCAACTAAGGCAGGGTATGTGTTTAGAAACTGTACAATAACAGGAAACGATGAACTTGAGGTAAATGCGGGATATCTTGGAAGACCTTGGGGACAGGATGCGAGAGTAACATTCCTTAATACTAAGATAAATGGCAGTTACATAAAAGATGAAGGATGGTTTGATATGTCTGGTAACAAACCAGAAAAAGCAAACTATAAAGAATATAATTCTGTTTACACAGATGGAACAGCAGTTGATATGTCTAAGAGAGTTACAGGAGTTGTGACAGATGACAGCGTTGCAAAGAAAGATGTTGTGAATGATTATCTTTCTGGCTGGACACCTTCGGATTATGTTGCTGATGAGAGTACAGTGATATTTGAAAAAACACCATATCTTGTTGATAATGGAGATATCAATGCACCATATCCAGGACATACTCTTACTGTAGTATACTCACTTGGCAATGCAAATGATGCATCTGATGCATCAGTAATCCGTTGGTATATTGTTGATAATGATGGAAACAGGACTCTTGTAAAAGCAACAAGCGCCAATGTAGACAATACATATAAAATCACAAAAGATGCAATTGGAAAGTATATTGAAGTTGAAGTTGTACCTGAAAACATAAGCGGAATAAAGTCTGAAGCGGTAAGTTATAAGGCAGATGCATATGTAAGGGAAGGATATGAAGATCCAACGGGTTCAACAGATATAGAACTTGGAGATGGAGTAAATGTATTTTTAGCAGGTGATTCAACAGTTAAGGATTATTCAGCATCAGGTATGTATATGAGTGGCAAGGCTCAGGCAGAAGGTTCATGGGGTGAATATTTACAGACATTCTTTGACTCTTCAAAGGTTAAGGTACAGAACTATGCTAATGGAGGAAGAAGCAGCCGTAACTTTATTAATGAAGGATCATTAGATAAGATAAAAGCCAATATTAAAGAAGGCGATTATCTGTTTATACAGTTTGGTCACAATGATTGCGCTAATGGAAAAGGATATCTTGAAGATAGATATGTACCACTTGGAGAACCAGATGCTAACGGAATATATCCGGTAACAGCAGGAACTAAAGTGGCAACACCATCATCGCTTGCTTCAAAGTATGGTGACAGCTTTTATTCGTATGATTGTGGTGGTACTTATAAGTGGTATCTTACACAGTATATCGAGACAGCGAGAGAAGTAGGAGCTATACCGGTTCTTGTAACACCAGTATCAAGACTTTATTATACAAATGATGGAACTATCAAACCACATCATGATTCAACAGATACAACAACAGGAACACTGGTAACAGAAAATAACGCCTATGTTGAGGCAGTTAAACAGCTTGCAAAGGAACAGAATGTGTTGCTTATTGATGGATTTGAGATAACAAAAAATATGTATGAGGAAGCATACAAAGCAGATGAAAAGGCAGCTAATGGCAAATCTGTTAATGGTATGCAGGTTATGTCAGCAGGAGATAGCACACATAGCAATAAGCTTGGCGGTTTTATAACAGCAGAACTTTTTGCACAACAGATTCAGAATATGAATATATCACTCTCAAAGGCTGTCAAAGCACCATCAAGGGTAGCGGGCGTTAATCCAGATGGACAGCAGGTATTTGTTGTTGATAAAAATGGAACACTTACAGCAAAAGCAGCAGATTCAGATGGCAGTTTTACAGTTGATGCAGTTTACTGGACAACAAAAGGTCAGAGTCTTTTAAGTGCTATTAGTGCAAAAAATGAAGAGCTTAATAAGAGTGATAATCCGGCGCCAGGACCAACACCAACGCCAGGACCAACACCAACGCCAGGACCAACACCAACGCCGGATCCGACACCAACGCCAGATCCAACGCCAGCACCGGATACGGGTGATGATAATAAGAAAAGCGATGAAACCATTTCAGGTGATAAGGAACAGGCAGAAGATAGTGTAAAGACAGCTGATGTGTATAATGTAGCAGGTTATAGTATAATGTTGTTTATGGCATTAGCAGGAATTGTATTTGTTATACATGAAGATAAGAAGAAAAAGAACACTATTGATTAATGCATAATATAAGCCGGATGTATAATAACAGAAGTTGTTATATATCTGGCTTTTCTGATATTTTTTGAATTACATATATGTTGGCAGTGCATTAAAAATTATACAATGTGCTATTTAAGTGTGAAAGTATATTGAGCTTGGGAGGATTAAGACATCATTCCTCTTGCTAATCAGCACTAAATGTTATAAAATGATTAAGATTATGTAGCAGCCGATGCAGTTCGATGTAGTCAGGCTGTTGCCTTTAGGAGGATTATATTATTATGGAAAAGACAATGGAGAAAATTGTTTCTTTAGCTAAGGCAAGAGGATTTGTTTACCCAGGTTCTGAAATCTATGGCGGATTAGCTAATACCTGGGATTATGGTAACCTTGGTGTTGAGTTAAAGAACAATGTTAAGAAGGCATGGTGGCAGAAGTTCGTACAGGAAAGCCCATACAATGTAGGAGTTGACTGTGCAATTCTTATGAACCCTCAGACTTGGGTAGCATCAGGTCATCTTGGTGGATTTTCTGATCCATTAATGGACTGCAAGGAATGTCATGAGAGATTCAGAGCAGATAAACTTATAGAAGACTGGGCAGACGAGAATTCATATGATCTCGGCGGTTCAGTTGATGGATGGACACAGGAGCAGATGAAGAATTTCATCGATGAGAAGAATATCTGCTGTCCTTCATGTGGAAAGCACAATTTCACAGATATAAGACAGTTTAACCTTATGTTTAAGACATTCCAGGGTGTAACTGAGGATGCCAAGAACACAGTATATTTAAGACCAGAGACAGCTCAGGGTATCTTTGTTAACTTCAAGAATGTTCAGAGAACATCAAGAAAGAAAGTACCTTTTGGTATTGGACAGATTGGTAAGTCATTCCGTAACGAGATTACACCAGGTAACTTCACATTCAGAACAAGAGAGTTCGAGCAGATGGAATTAGAGTTCTTCTGCAAGCCTGGAACAGATCTTGAGTGGTTCACATACTGGAGACAGTACTGCATCGACTGGCTTAAGGCATTAGGAATGAAGGAAGATGAGATGAGAGCAAGAGATCATTCACCAGAAGAACTCTGTTTCTACTCTAAGGGAACAACAGATATCGAATTCCTCTTCCCATTCGGATGGGGCGAGCTCTGGGGTATTGCAGACAGAACAGATTATGACCTTACTCAGCATCAGACAGTATCTGGTGAAGATATGTCATACTTTGATGATGAAGCTAAGGAGAAGTATATACCATATGTTATTGAGCCTTCACTTGGTGCGGATCGTGTAACATTAGCATTCCTTTGCTCAGCTTATGATGAGGAAGAGCTTGAAGGCGGAGATGTAAGAACGGTTCTTCATTTCCATCCTGCATTAGCACCAGTTAAGATAGGTATTCTTCCACTTTCTAAGAAGTTAAATGAAGGTGCAGAAAAGGTGTATGCAGAACTTTCTAAGTATTACAATTGTGAGTTTGATGACAGAGGTAATATTGGAAAGAGATACAGAAGACAGGATGAGATTGGTACTCCATTCTGTATCACATATGATTTCGATTCAGAAGAAGATGGTGCTGTAACTGTAAGAGACAGAGATACAATGCAACAGGAAAGAATAAAGATAGCAGATCTTAAGGCGTATTTTGAAGATAAGTTCAGATTTTAATTAATAAAAGAACGGAATTTAAATCGATAATTAAAAGGAAAGAATTATGCTGTGTACTAAATGTGGTCAGGAATATGAGGGCAGTCAGTGCCCAAGATGTGATGGACCTGTTATATTAGTTAACAACAGTGATTATCTTGCCAGAAGAAAAGCATATGAGGAGAAGCAGGCTTTGAAAGAGAGGTCTGCTTCTTCTGATAAAAAAGAGGAATCACAGAGTGACTATGGACAGGCATTAGCAAAACGCGTGCAGGCGATAAAGAATCAGAGCAGAAACAAGACAGAAAGTAAGAAGCAGAGTCAGAACAGAAGCAAAGCGGACAGCAGAAAGCAGGGACAAAGTAGCGGAAAAACAGGTGGCAACAGGAATGGTAATCAGGAAAAGCCACAGATAAGAATTGCACGACATAAAGTAAACAAAAGAATGAAAATGATAGCGGCAGTGCTGATAGCAGTAGTGCTTATTGGTGTCGCAGCATTTGGAATATACAAGCTTGCAACTAAGAAGAATTATGCTCTTTATGTAAGCTACAACGGAAAGATATATGATATAGCAGGGCTGGACAGCAATTATGTGTGTGATGAAAGTGATGCAATATTTGCGGCAGACAGTAAGACCTTCTATACAGCACAGTGGCCGGAACAGATAGATTCAGGTAAGAATATCTTAAGCGTTGCGAGTGACAATGGAAAGTATTTCGTTACGGTAACATATGATGAGTCCAACTCGTCTGGCAGATATTCAATGTACATATGGAGTAAGGACGAATGTGTTCTTGTGTCAGAAGATAATCTGCAGAAAGAGATTATGTATATCTCTGATGACGGTCTTGTTATATACACGAATATTAATATTATTAATGACGAGGGTTCTACTAATGGAACAAGCCTTGCCATGAGCAGAGTCAAAGAAGTTAAGAAACAGCCTGAGGCACAGACAACTCTTATAGAGGGTAATCTTAATAAGGCATATGTGTATGAGTCAAAGCACCTGATAGTATGTCTTACTAATGCAGGCTCATTGTATACATATGATTATGAAAAAAAAGAAAAGCCGGTTTCAGTTGCAGATGCAGTTATGCAGTTATGGCCGGTGTCAGAGAACATGACAGGTGTGTATACAGCGAATGCAGACAGCCTTAATACAAGAAAAGATGTGGATACATTGCTGTATTCTAAGAGTGATGGAGTATATTATTACTCATGCAAAGATGCATCTGCGTATAAGATAGACAAGAAGACAGACAATGATGCAGATTATGTATTTGATAGAGACAATTCGCTTATATACAGAATTTCAGGTACATCAATGACATCAGCACTTATCAGAGAAACTAAAGTGAGTGAGTATGTGGATGTTGATTCTATGACTAAGGAAAAGAATTACATATATAATTCATCAGATGGTCAGATAGTGTATGTTAATGCGAAAGGACAGCTTCGAGTAGTTGATAACAACAAGATTACAGACATTGCGTCAGATGTTAATGCAGGTTCATTATCTAAAGTGTATAATAAAGGCAAGGCTTTAACATATGTTTCAGGCGGCAGGCAGTACTATATGGATAACATTAAGAGCAAAGCTGTTGCAATTCTGGAATCAGATGCAGTTACAGATACAGAGGGAACATATTTTTACAAGAACCGAATCTATGCGTATGATGCTGATAATATTCTTTATTCTAATACACTGAAGGGAAATGATATCAGCAATATAGGCTACGTTGAAAGATTGTGGCTTGGAACAGAACTAAGATAATTGCAAATGTATTAAAACAGGTATAAGTTATGGATTTATTTGAATATATGCGTGAAAACAATAAGAATACAGAATCTCCATTGGCTATGAGATTAAGACCGGAAACACTCGATGAAATGGTAGGACAGTCTCATATAATCGGAAAGGATAAACTGCTTTACAGGGCAATTAAGGCAGATAAGCTTAGCTCAGTAATATTTTATGGTCCACCTGGAACAGGAAAGACAACTTTAGCTAGAATAATTGCTAATACAACAAGTGCAGAGTTTAATCAGGTTAATGCCACAGTTGCCGGAAAGAAGGATATGGAAGAGGTTGTTGCCAAGGCGAAAGACAATCTTGGAATGTATGGAAGAAAGACCATTCTTTTCGTAGACGAGATTCACCGCTTTAATAAGGGACAGCAGGATTATCTGCTTCCATTTGTTGAGGATGGAACAATAATTCTTATTGGTGCAACGACAGAGAATCCGTACTTTGAAGTAAATGGAGCTTTAATATCAAGGTCAATAATATTTGAATTAAAACCACTAGAGAAAGAAGATATCAAGACAATAATAAAGCGTGCTGTGTATGATGAGAAGAAGGGCATGGGAAGCTACAATGCAGCAATAGACGATGATGCACTGGAATTCCTTGCAGATATATCCAACGGAGATGCGAGAAATGCACTTAATGCCATTGAACTTGGAATACTCACAACAGACAGATCAGATGATGGAGTTATACATATAGATCTTGCAACAGCACAGGAATGTATCCAGAAGCGCTCGGTAAGATATGATAAAGAGGGTGACAACCACTATGATACAATATCAGCATTTATTAAGAGCATGAGAGGGTCTGATCCTGATGCAGTAAGCTATTATCTTGCCAAGATGCTGTATGCAGGTGAAGATATTAAATTCATAGCAAGACGAATAATGATATGTGCCAGTGAGGATGTAGGCAATGCTGATCCTAATGCACTGCAGGTTGCAGTGGCTGCGGCACAGGCTGTTGAGCGCATCGGAATGCCGGAAGCACGTATTATATTAAGTCAGGCGGCACTCTATGTTGCGACAGCACCTAAGAGTAATGCATGTTACATGGCAATTGATAAGGCACTTGATGTAGTTAAGAATTCAAAGACTGCACCGGTTCCTGTACATTTGCAGGATGCCCATTATAAGGGTAGTGCCAAGTTAGGACACGGTGTAGGATACTTATATGCACATGATTATCCTAATCATTACGTCAGACAGCAGTATCTTCCTGATGCTTATGTGAATGAGAAATTCTATGAGCCGGGAGATATGGGATATGAGAGGGATATTAAGAAACATTTGGATAAGATTAAGTCGGAGGCATAGTTTCCAATGAGGGATTACATAAACAGACTTTCAAGAGGCAGTTCAATTATCAAAGTACCAAAGCTGTCATGCAGTGAGGAACAGATTACCATGGATATTATGTGTAATACAGTTGCTACAGGCAGCTTCATATGTGATGCCACCGATAAGGTTTATGGAATGGTCTATGCTGACAATGAGAGGGTAAAGATTCTTTCAGAACAATTTGGTGGTACGCATATTATAACTGAATATCAGGTGGACGCTTCCGGACTTGAAGAAAATGATGAGATAGAGGGAACATTTACAGTAGTATGTAATGCCGGCGAGAAAAAGATACCATTTGTATTCAGATGTATGAAAGAGAATCAGGATGATATAAGAAATCATGTTAAGACTGAAGCAGTTGTTCTGCACATTGATAACGAAGAGAATACAATTATACACAAAGATGAAGCAGAGCAGTTTGAATGTGTGCTTATAAAGAGCGGGACAGAAGAAACAGAGATTGATATATATGCAGATGCAGATTTTATTGAATTAGAGAAAGACAGCTTATCAACTGATGATTTTGCAGGTGACAGGGCTGTAATTAAATATATAGTTAATCCACAGAAAATGCATGCAGGCAACAACTATGGATATATACATATAGTGAGTTATACACAGCATTTAAAGATAAATGTAAGCGTTATATGTAAGAAGGCTGATGAATCGGAAGATTTTGAAGTTAGAACAGAAGAAAAACTTGCACGATATAAGCTTACAAAGCTTTATCTTGATTTCAGAATGAAGAAAATCAAAAAAGAAAAATGGATTGCTGAATCTATGCAGACGGTTGACCGAATAAGGGGAATTAAGGGGACAGATGTATTTTATGATATTGTGCAGATACAACTGCTTATGGCGTCCGGAAGAGAGAAAACAGCAACACAGATATATAATAATATCAAGAAAGATATAGTTGGAAGAATTGGTGAAAATGTAGAACTTTACTGCTATTTTCTGTATGTTTCGACACTTATTGTGCGTGAAGAGGAGTATACGGCTCAGGTTTTATCACAGGTTAAGAAGTTTTTTGAGAATGGCTATGATACATATAGAATATTATGGATACTTTTTTACCTGAGTACAGATTCAGATAATAAGAGTATAAGACTTGTAAGAATAAAGGATGTAATTAATTCAGGATGCATAAGCCCTGTTATGTATATTGAGGCTATGAACATTATTAATGCACAGCCTGTTTTACTACGGGTGCTTAATCAGTTTGAAATGCAGGTTATTAATTATGGATGCAGGAACGACATTATTAGCGAGAAGCTTGCAATGCAGATTGCAGATGTTGTGGCTAATGAGAAGAATATTAATATTAATACTCTTATTATACTAAAAAAGATATATGATAAATATGAGAAAGACGAGATACTGACAGTTCTTGTAACCCAGATGGTAAGAATGGGCATGACAGGAGAAAACTGCTTTGAGATATATGAAAAAGGAGTATTAAGAGGCCTGAAAATAACAAGATTATATGAGTTTTATATTGCCAGTATGCCTAAAAAGACAGACAGGCAGCTGCCAAAGATAGTGTTGATGTATTTTGCATATGACAATACTCTTACAGATGCAGATAAAGCATTTTTATATGCAAATGTGGTGACGGGCAGAGATTCGTACTATAAGAATATCTATGAAGGTTATGAAAGAAATATAGAGATATATGTGTATGAACAGCTTAAAGCCGGCAATATCAGTGACAATCTTGTTGTATTATACAAGGCACTTCTTAAGACACAGCTTGTGTGTGATGACACAGGCACATTTGTAAGTAAAATGCCATATATGTACAGAATGCAGTGCTTTAGTGATGTGGTAAGATATGTACATGTCAGATATCCGCAGTTTACAGAAGAAACAGTATATGAGCTTTCAGGGGAAACAGCATATATATGTATGTATGGAAGTGACTGCGAGATTACATTTGAATGTATTGACGGACAGATTAGAAAAGATACAATTGATTATGATATAGAAAAAGTGTTTGATATACAGCAGTATGCAGAGGTGTTTGAGGCTGCAGGTGATTATGGAAAGAACAATTCCAGAATAATTATGAGCAGAATCTGTGAAATGAGAAAGAATTCACAGTATACACAAGAAACACTTAAGCTGTACAAAACAATAAAAAAGGAACAGGGTATCAGTGAACAGTATAAACAGCAAGTTAATGCCTGGATGATTGATTATTACTATCATTATTATGAAGAAGATGATTTCTGGCATGAATACAATTATGTTGATACAGATAATCTGACGAAGAAGGATGCGGGAAAACTGATAGAGATACTTATAGATTCATCAATGTATTCACAGGCATATGAGATAGCCGGTATATACGGTTGCTGTATGGCAAAAGCGGCAAAACTTCTTAAAATGACTGACTATATTCTTACAAATGTATCAGACGGACATAGTCAGATTATTGATGAGATTACTCAATATATATTCAGACACAACATTTATAATGAACCTGTTCTTTCTTATATGTGCGAATACTATAATGGGACTAATGATGAAATGTATGCTGTGTGGAAGTCAGCAGTTAATTATAATGTAAATGTATTGCATATGTCAGAAAGGATTCTTGCCCAGATGATGTATACAGGTGTGCATACTGGAAGATTTACAGAGGTGTTTGCTGATTATTATAGTAAGATTCCTGATATGCTTATAGTAAAGGCATATTTATCTTATAATTCACAATTCTATCTTCTCAGGCAGAAGAAGGCTAATGATATAGTATTCAGAGTTATAGAGGAGTGCATGGGGGATGGATATGGATTGCCAGAGTGTTGTTATGTAGCATGGCTTAAGAATCTGTCAAGAAACCCTGTTGCGTTAAGAGAAGATACATCTGAAAAAGAACTTGCACAATCAGTTCTTAATGAATTATGTGAACATGACAGAATATATGGATTTTTCAAAAAATTCAAAGGAATACTGGATTTACCATACAATATGCAGGGACTTACTATTGTTGAATACATAGCAGATCCAGATGATAAAGTATCTTTGACATATAGTATTAATGGGGCTGACAGGCTGGTGCAGGTTATGAAGTCTAACGAATGGGGAATATTTACATGCAGGTTTAATCTGTTTTATGGGGATTCATTAGAATATACATTTATAGTTAATGACAGCAATGAACAGGCATCTACAGAGCCGGTAGTCTGCGAATATAAGGATATTCCATCAGAGAACACAGATGGAAGGATTGACATGCTTAATGATTGTCTTGCAAGCAGACAGCAGCATGACCTTACAACATTAAGAAAGCTCATGTATAGTTACTGTGTTGAGGAATACGTTACAAGAGAAATGTTTACAATTGTCAAATGAGGATAGCAGATATGGAGCAGTGTAAAGGACTTATAGCAGGAATAGATATAGGATATAGTAAAATTCAGGCAAGTGTATATTCATATAATTCACGGAATGTGCAGACGGTAAAACTGACAGAGGATTCAAAGGAAAAGACCAGTCTTGCAAATGTTGTCGCTGAATGTATGCGAGCAACAGGTACATCACAGATTCAAAGCATATGTGTAACCATTCCCGATTATCATTCTGATGAAATATCTGCTGTCAGGGATACTCTTAAAAAATGTGGTGTATCAGATGGCAGATGGCAGGTATTAAGCAGAGTTGAAAGCTTTGCATATTATGCGTACAGACAGAAAAGTGAACTTCATGCTGCTGGTGTGGCACTGTTTGACTACACAAGTGAAGGAATAAGGTGTGATTATCTTGCAGTCAGGAAGAATGACAATAGTAACTATCTGCTTCAGGAACATACAGGATACACATCTGATATATTAAAAGAAGCTGTGATAAGCAAAGAACTTGGACTGGCTGAGAATGAGTTGTGTACATTTGCAGAAGAGTATTTTTCTAAAAGACATGTTTCGGCGGCATATCTTACAGGTGAAGGTTTTGATGTAGAAAAGCTCCCTGAAAGATTTGCAAAGCTTATGGTTACGAGAAGAAAAGCATTTGTCGGACAGAATCTTTTTGCAAAGGGTGCATGCTTTGCGGCAATGGAGATATTGAAGCCGGAAGTGTTTAAGAATGTCATAATGCTTCTTGATAATCATGTGAAATGTGGTATAGAAATAGATATTTCGTCATATGAAAAGCCAATGAGATTCAGGCTGGTAAGACCGGGAAGTAACTGGTATACTGCCGGACGGACTGTGGAATGTATACTTGAGGATATGAGAAGCATTACATTTAAAATAATAACACCTGAGAATAAATATTATGATGAAGTTGTTGATATAAGTGAAATTCCATTCAGGGAAGGGAAAACAACAAGAGTATCTGTGAGCGTAAGCTTTGCAGATTCTGACAAGTGTAATATTACAATAAAAGATCTTGGATTTGGCGAGTTTGTCAAAAGTTCAGGAAAAGTTATAAGCAAAGAACTTGTATTAAGAAGCTGAGAATGTGGAAAACATCAGGAAACGGAGAAATACAATGGGGAAAATAATACTGTGCAGAGGAAAGAAGGCAGATACACCACTGACTGTTTTACAGACAGGTGTGAAGTTATATACAGCAGAAGAACTCTGTTATTATATTTATAATAATATATATCTGATTGGACAGGATTTTATAGATGATAATCTTATCAGTTTTCTTGATGAAACCGGAGAAAAAGAGCTGGCAGAAAGAGTAAGGAAGCTGAAAGAAACAGGAGGTTCATTAGCACAGATATTTGTAATAATACTCAAGACAATAGATTATTATTCTGTTGCAGAGATTGAGCAGTTAAAAGGGATTCTTAATACTCTTGGAAAGCAGAGCGTATGCGAAAGGCTTAAAGCAAGAGGAGACGGATATCTCAATGCTGGATATTATTTTGCCGCCATCAGATGTTACGAGTCAATTATAAAAGATTACAAGGGAAAAGATTTGTTGGCAGCTGATTATGCAAAGGTTTATCATAACCTGGGAACTGCCTATGCAAGAATGTTTATGTATGATAAAGCAGTGATATATTATGATGAGGCATATAGGACGGGTCAGCATGAGGAATCAAAAAAATGCAGTATAGCAGCTTTAATTATGGCAAAGAAGGATAAAGAACCTGTTAATGTTGATGTGGATGAAGATGAATATGTTGTCCAGAAGGAATTGGAAACTTTAATGGATAATGCCAGATATAGTGATGAATATAGGGAACTTGAAGATATTGCCAGATTAAAAGCAGATGGCAATCTGGCACAGTACAACAGGGCGGTAGATGAAAGACTTGACAGGTGGAGAACGGCATACATTAAATATAGCAAAACATTTTAAAGAATTGTGGTGGATATATGGGAATATTTAAAAAAGCTGAAAAAGAAACGATATATGATGATTATGATGATGAATCGTACAGAGATGAGGAACTGCTAGAAGAGGCAGAGAAGGAAAAAACTGCCAATAAAATGTTTAATATATTGAATATATATGAAACGTTTGATAAGAAGAATAAGAAAAAACATGAAGACCGCAAGAGCGGAGAACTTGATGAGAAAACAAAGGAAAAACAGCAGCAGGTCAAGATAGAAGAAGAAAAATATGATCATCTGTTAAACAGTATGCAGGCACAGACGCTTATCAAGGCAGTTGAGAAATATGGAAAGGATGAGGAAGACCGCAAAGAGATTGATGCTATACCTATTGAGCTTCCAAAGGAAAAATCCGACCTTGATAAAATTGCAGAATATGCGATGAGCAGGAATATAGACAGTGTCAATATAAAGGATTTCAGTACACATGATATTGAGGTTTATGTAAGAGAACAGTGTGATATCATGGAAGAAGCAGCGACACATGTAGAAAATGCTAAAGCTGAGTATGAGGCTGTTACTGAAGAATATAATGATATACAGATTATGGAAGAAGCTCCCACACAGATACGTGATAAAATATTGAGCTGTGCAGAGACCATAGACAACATGATGGTTGACAGGCGTATTCTTAAAAGTACAGAACATAAGCTGTCAAATGCGGCATACAGGCGCATGGAAGCTGTGGAAAATGAAATGCCAGGTGGAATAAAGCTTTTGAAAGCATCCGAAGATTATTATGATACTGTTAAGAGAGATTTAAGGATACTTGAGGCAGAACAGCTTAATCTTAGAACTGATGCGGACGTTCTTGTTACAAGACAGATTAAGATAAGAAGGCTTGCGAAAACAGCAATCTTTGCGCTTGCGGCAGTGTTTGCAGTATTTCTTATATCGATGACACTTGTTCAAAATGACAGTGATACGGCACTTTTTATAGGAATATCTTTATTTGCAGCAATTCTTGCAGTTGGAATGTTTGCTTTATTAAAGGTTACTGAAAGAAATGTGATTATAACCGAAATAAAACTTAATAAAGCTACAGCACTGCTTAACAAAGTAAAGATTAAGTTCATTAATGCAGCAAATACGCTGGATTATGAATATACAAAGTTCGGAGTTAAAAGTTCATATGAACTTGATAAGAAATACAGACTGTACGAGGAGATGAAAAAAGAGCAGATTAGAATGCTTGATATGACATCATCACTTAATTCTGCTGAAAATGAGCTTGAGAATATGCTTAAGAATTTAGGACTTTACAGTCCACATATATGGCTTGGAAGAGTGAGGGCAATCATTAATCCTAAGGAAATGGTTGAAGTGCGGCATGAAATAAATACTCGCCGTTATAAATTAAGGCAGCAGATAGAGTACAATGAAAAACGTATTGATGAAGCAAAGGAAAATATTAAAAAGATAACGCTTTCAAATCCGGCACACAGCGATGGTGCAATGCGCGTAATTGAAATGTATGAGAAGCGACATTCACGGGTTGCAAAATAAAATTGATATGTTACAATAAACAGTGGCTTTTTACGCATATGTATGATAAAAAGCGAAAGAAGTATGGAGGCTATAAGGATGAAAGAAAGACTTGAAGCAATTAGAGAAAGAGCTTTAGCACAGATTAATGAAACTGATTCGCTTGATAAACTGAATGATATCAGAGTCGCTTTCCTTGGAAAGAAGGGTGAACTTACAGAAGTACTTAAAGGTATGAAGGAAGTTGCACCAGAAGACAGACCTAAGGTTGGTCAGATTGTTAATGAGACAAGACAGGCAATTGAAGAAGTATTAGATAAGGCTAAGACAGAATTAGCTGCCAAGAAGAGAGAACTTCAGTTAAAGAGTGAAGTAATAGATGTTACTCTTCCATCTAAGAGGGATGAGTTAGGACATAAGCATCCTAATACACTTGCATTAGAAGAAATCCAGAAGATATTCATCGGAATGGGTTATGAAGTAGTTGATGGACCAGAAGTTGAGTATGATTACTACAACTTTGAGGCACTTAACATACCAGCTAACCACCCGGCTAAGGATGAACAGGATACATTCTACATTAATGATAAGATAGTACTCCGTACACAGACTTCCCCTGTTCAGGCAAGAGTTATGGAGAAGGGCAAGCTCCCTATCAGAATGATTTCTCCAGGACGTGTATACAGAGCAGATGAAGTTGATGCTACACATTCACCATGCTTCCATCAGGTAGAAGGTCTTGTAATTGATAAGGGAATCACATTTGCAGACCTTAAGGGAACTTTAGCAGAATTCGCTAAGGAGCTTTTCGGACCTGATACTAAAGTTAAATTCAGACCACATCATTTCCCATTCACTGAGCCTAGTGCCGAGATGGATGTAAGCTGTTTCAAATGTGGTGGTAAAGGATGCCGTTTCTGTAAGGGCGAGGGATGGATTGAAATCCTCGGCTGTGGAATGGTTCACCCACATGTATTCGAGCTTTGTGGAATTGATAAGGAAGAATATACAGGATTTGCCTTTGGTGTAGGACTTGAGAGAGTTGCTCTTCTTAAGTACGAAATCGATGACATGAGACTTCTTTATGAGAACGATATCAGATTTATAAAGCAGTTCTAAATCGATTCATATAGTGGTCTAACGACTGGAATAAGATAAAGTATATTTAAGGAGAATGACGATATGAATACATCATTAAATTGGATAAAAGCAATGGTTCCAGGTCTTGAGTGTACAGATCAGGAATTCAGAGATGCTATGACACTTTCAGGAACTAAGGTGGAGTGTTTTAATGCATTTGACAAGAACCTTGATAAAATCGTAGTTGGACAGATTCTCTCAGTTGAGAGACATCCTGATGCAGACAAGCTTGTAATATGTCAGGTTAATGTTGGCAGCGAGAATGTCCAGATTGTAACAGGTGCACCTAATATTGAAGTTGGTTCAAGTGGACAGAAGGTTCCTGTAGTATTAGACGGAGGTAAAGTTGCCGGAGGACATGACGGCGGCGCACTTCCAGAAGACGGAATTAAGATTAAGAAGGGCAAGTTAAGAGGCGTGGAGTCATGCGGTATGATGTGCTCTATCGAGGAACTTGGTTCTTCAAGAGAATTCTTCCCAGATGCACCAGAGGAAGGAATATATATATTTGGAGATGATGCTGTTGTTGGTTCAAGTGCGGTAGAGTACTTAGGACTTAATGATACAGTATTTGAATATGAGATAACTAATAACCGTGTAGACTGCTACAGCGTTATCGGTATCGCAAGAGAGGCTGCTGCTACATTCAGAAAGCCTTTCAATCCACCGGTTGTTACTAAGACAGGTAACGATGAGGATGTTAACACAATGGTTTCAGTTGATATTGAAGCTAAAGAACTTTGCTCAAGATATGTTGCAAGAGTTGTTAAGAATATCAGACTTGCTCCATCTCCAAAGTGGATGCAGCAAAGACTTATGACAGCAGGTATCAGACCAATCAACAACATTGTTGATATCACTAACTATGTTATGGAAGAATATGGTCAGCCAATGCATGCATATGACTATGATACTATTGCAGGTCACAAGATTGTTGTAAGAACAGCAACTGATGGCGAAAAGTTCGTAACACTTGACGGACAGGAGAGAACTCTTGACGCACAGACACTTCTTATCTGTGATGGTGAGAAGCCAGTTGGTATCGCAGGTATCATGGGTGGCGAGAATTCAATGATTACTGATGATGTCCAGACAATGCTTTTTGAAGCAGCTACATTTGACGGAACTAACATCAGAAAGACAACTAAGAAGATTGGTTTAAGAACAGACGCTTCTGGTAAATTTGAGAAGGGACTTGATCCAGAGAACGCAATGGAGGCTATCAACAGAGCATGCCAGCTTATTGAAGAGCTTGATGCAGGTGATGTTGTAGGAGGCGTGGTTGATGTATATCCTGACCCTGTAACTAAGAAGAGACTTCCTTTTGAGCCGGCTAAATACAATGCTTTACTTGGTACTAATGTATCAGATGAAGATATGCTTTCTTACTTTGAAAGACTTGAAGTTGAATATGATAAAGATGCTAATGAGCTTATTATTCCAACATTTAGACAGGATCTTAACAGAGACGCGGATATGGCAGAGGAAGTTGCAAGATTCTTCGGATATGACAACATTCCTACAACTCTTCCTAAGGGAGAGACAACAATGGGTAAGATTTCATTTGAGCAGAGTATTGAAGATGCAGCTTCTGAGGTTGCCCAGTTTACAGGATTCTCACAGGCTATGACATACTCATTCGAGAGCCCTAAGGTATTCGATAAGTTAAAGCTTCCTGCTGATTCTGTATACAGAAAGACAGTTGTAATCTCTAACCCATTAGGAGAGGATTTCTCAGTTATGAGAACACTTCCAATCCACGGAATGCTTACATCATTGTCTACTAACTATAACAGAAGAAACAAGAATGTTAAGTTATATGAATTGGCTAAGATTTACCTTGCAGCAGATGATGTTAACGAGCTTCCGGACGAAAGAGTTGAATTCACACTCGGAGCTTTCGGCAGTGTTGACTTCTACTCAATGAAGGGTGTTATTGAAGAATTCCTTGAGAAGATTGGAATGAAGAAGAAGCCAACATATGATGCTAAGGCTGGTATTCCATTCTTACATCCAGGTCGTCAGGCTGATGTATATTACGCTGATAAGAAGATTGGTTACATCGGAGAACTTCATCCGGATGTTGCCGATACTTACTCAATCGGTGAGAGAACATATATTGTTGTTATTGATATTCCAACAGTTACAGAAATGGCAAGCTTCGATAAGAAGTTCACAGGAATTGCAAAGTTCCCAGCTGTAACAAGAGATATCAGTATGGTAATGCCTAAGGAACTTCCAGTTGGTGAAGTTGAGAAGATTATTGAAAAGCGCGGCGGCAAGATATTAGAAAGCTACAACCTCTTCGATATCTACGAAGGAAGCCAGATTAAAGAAGGCTTCAAGTCAGTTGCTTACTCAATCGCATTCAGAGCTAAGGACAGGACACTTGAGGATAAGGATATCACACCAGTAATGGAGAAGATATTCAAGGATCTTGAGGCTGACGGAATCGAACTTAGAAAGTAATACAGACCCAGCTGTTGCAGTGGTCGGTAAAGGGGCGGCGTGTGGCGCCGCCCCTTTGCTTTGAAAGGAGTAGTACATGGATTTACATGATTTTTATTATGATCTGCCAGAGGAGCTTATTGCGCAGGATCCTTTGTCTGACAGATCAAGTTCAAGACTTATGGTGCTTGATAAAGAAACAGGAGAGATTGAACATAAGATATTCAGAGATATCGTAGATTATCTTAAGCCGGGTGATTGTCTTGTTGTTAATGACACTAAGGTAATACCAGCGAGACTTATAGGTACTAAGGCTGATACAGGAGCTACTATTGAAGTGCTTCTTCTTAAAAGACTTGAAGACAGACAGGATACATGGGAAGTTCTTGTTAAGCCGGGAAAGAAGGCTAAGGTTGGTGCTAAGATAAGTTTTGGCGAAGGCAAGCTTATAGGAGAGATTATTGATATAGTTGAAGAAGGAAACAGACTTATCCAGTTCACATATGATGGAATATTTGAAGAGATTCTTGATGAGCTTGGACAGATGCCACTTCCACCATATATAACACATAAACTTGAAGATAAGAACAGATATCAGACAGTATATGCAAAGCATGAGGGTTCTGCAGCAGCGCCTACTGCCGGATTACATTTTACAACAGAGCTACTTGAAAAAATCAAGGCCATGGGAGTTAATATTGCAAGAGTAACACTCCATGTGGGACTTGGAACATTCAGACCTGTCAAGGTAGAGAATATTCTTGACCATCATATGCATTCGGAGTTTTATGTTGTTACACAGGAAGCTGCAGATATGATCAATAATACAAGAAAAAATGGCGGCAGGGTAATTGCTGTTGGAACAACAAGTACAAGAACTCTTGAGTCAGTCGCACTTGAAGATGGAACAATTCCAGCCAAGAGTGGATGGACAGAGATATTCATATATCCGGGATATAAGTTCAAGGCAATCGATTGTCTTATAACTAATTTCCATCTTCCAGAATCAACACTTGTTATGCTGGTATCAGCACTTGCAGGAAGAGAACATGTGCTTCATGCATATGAAGTTGCGGTGCAGGAGAAATACAGATTCTTCAGTTTTGGAGATGCTATGTTTATTAAATAATAAAAGTATACAAAAAATATATTTGAACTTCCAATAAGTTAATGATATCATTATATGGATTAAATGAAAGAGAACAGGTATAATCCTGTACAGTACAGAGGGAATCATGGGGATTGAAAAGAGAAAATCAAGAAGAACTGATGTCAATGTTTATATATCATTAAGACAGCTTGATGATAAATATGTTTCTGGGTATGCTGGTGATACCGTAGACGTGAATGTCATTAATATATCAAAAGATGGCATGGCATTTAAGTCTGATTATAAGTTTAAACCTAATACTTATTACGATACAATTGTTATACTTGCCAATAAAGAACGACTTGCAACTGTAATAGAAATTATACGAATGAGTAATTCAGGGGATACAGAGACAACATACGGCTGTAGATTTGTTGGTATTAGTAAAGAAGATCAGTTTAAGATAGAAGTTTACCAGATAGTAGACGAAAGCAAAAACAACTAAATATTATGAGTAGCACAGATGATCGCGGCTGCATTCGTGCAGGTGAGGAAAGTCCGGGCTTCACAGGGCAGGATGCCGGATAACGTCCGGTGGAGGCAACTCCAAGGCCAGTGCAACAGAAATATACCGCCATGGCGAAAGCTATGGTAAGGGTGGAAAGGCAGTGTAAGAGACTACCGCATTGCTGGTAACAGCAGTGGCACATGTAAACCCCATTCGAAGCAAGACCAAATAAAAGCGATATAAAGGCTGCCCGCCAAGCTTTAGGTAGGTCGCTTGAGCCTGCTGGCAACAGCAGGACTAGATAGATGATCATCACAGCTTATGCTGACATAACCCGGCTTATAGTGCTGCTCATTTTATTATATTCAATCCGGCTTATGCCGGATTTTTTTAGGTAAGGATTAAGGGTTACTATGAATTATAATATTAGAAGAATGATTTTTTTGATAATTGCACTTATCTGGGCGATAGTAATATTTGCTTTTTCGGCAAAACCAGGAGATGAATCAGAAAACCAGAGTATTAAAGTTGGAATGACAGTGTGTAATATATTTGTACCCGGTTTTGATAATCTGCAAGAATATGAGCAGGTTGATATGGCAAAAAAGATTGATTATCCAGTAAGAAAAACAGCTCATGCAACAGAATATGCAATTCTTGCAGGATGTGTGCTGGGAGCAGTGACACCAGGTTTTATCAGGTGGAAGAATGGATTAACTGCAATATGTACGGCGGTAATATATGCAGCAACAGATGAAATTCACCAGCTGTTTGTGTCAGGAAGGAGTGGAAGGATTACAGATGTGCTGATTGATGGGTGTGGAGCTGTTGCTGGTACATTAATTATACTGTTAATATCAAGAATTATAGTTATGTGCAGAAAAAAGAAAACTAACTTATAATATTTCTTGCTTTTTTTGTCTGTAAGTCTATAATATTGAATGATTTATATTTAATTCAATATGGGAGATATATATGAGCAGGACAGAAACACTTGATAATACAAAAATGACTAATGGACCGATAACAAGGATTTTATTATCATTTGCAGGACCAGTGCTTTTGGGTCAGCTTCTGCAACAGCTTTATAATATTGCAGATGCAGCAATTGTTGGACAGTTCTTAAGCTCTAAGGCACTGGCAGCAGTTGGTGCAACTTCTTCTCTTACGTATATTGTATGTTATTTCTGTATAGGTTCATGTATAGGAATAAGTGTTCCTGTGTCACAGGCATTTGGAGCAGGAAAGAATGATGATTTAAGAAAATATTTTGTTAATGGAGTCTACTTTGCGCTTGCAATCGCGGTTATTATGACAGCAGTTACAGCGTCTATGAGTGGACTCTTTTTAACGTGGTTAAAGACACCTGAAAATATATTTAAGGATGCACATGTGTATCTTGTTATTATATTCTTAGGACTTCCGTTGACGGTTCTGTATAACTTCTGTTTTGGGATTCTGATGGCATTTGGAGACAGCAAAAAGTCAACAATGTTTATGGCAGTATCAACTGTTATTAATATATTTCTTGATCTGTTTCTGGTTGTTGTTGTGAAATGGGGTGTTGCCGGAGCTGCAGTTGCTACTATATTTTCACAGGGAATTGCAGGCGTTCTTAGTGCTGTATACATCTTTAAGAAGTACAAACTGTTATTTCCAGTTAATGCAGATGAAAGAAAGTTCCATCCGTATTACATGAAGAACATTATTAAAATGTGCATGCCAATGGGACTGCAGTATTCTATTACTGCAATTGGCGCAATTATTCTGCAATTTTATGTAAATGCACTTGGAGAAGACGCCATTGCAGGATTTACATCCGGATATAAGATTAAGAATCTGATTCTGTGTCCGTTAAATGCGTTGGGAACAGCTCTTTCATCATTTGTCGGACAGAATTTCGGAGCTAAGAGATTTGACCGTATCAGTGAAGGATTTAAGAGAACTTTAGAGATTGGTCTTATCTATTCTGTAATCACGATGATAGTATGTTTCTTTACCGGCAGATATATGGCACTTATATTCGTTGATGCAGCTGATACAGTTGTTGTCGGTTACACTGTGAAGTTTATAAGATACATAAGTGTGTTTAATGCAGAACTGGCACTTTTATTTACTGCAAGGTATTCAGTTCAGGGTATGGGCTATGGCAAATATTCTATTCTCTCAGGACTTGCAGAGATGGCTGGAAGGGCGGCTGTTGCTGTGCTTCTGATACCACATTTTGGCTTTGATGCAGTGTGCTGGAATGAGGGACTTACATTCCTTGCAGGAATTGCAGTTATTCTGCCAATTTATATTAAACTATTTTGCCATTTGCGTAAAAGTATGATATAATTTTTACGATTTTGGGATGAGGAAAGGTGGCGCTTATGTCTAAGATTATATTAACAGGTGACAGACCAACCGGAAGACTTCACTTAGGTCATTATGTTGGATCTTTAAAGCGAAGAGTTGAATTACAGAATTCAGGTGAATATGAGAAGATTTTTATTATGATTGCGGATGCACAGGCATTAACAGATAATGCTGATAATCCAGAGAAAGTAAGACAGAACATTATCGAGGTTGCACTCGATTATCTTTCAGTTGGTATTGATCCAGCTAAGTCTAATATATTTATCCAGTCACAGATTTCACAGCTTACAGAGCTTACATTTTATTATATGAACCTCGTTACAGTTTCAAGACTTCAGAGAAACCCTACAGTTAAATCTGAGATTCAGATGCGTAATTTTGAGGCGAGTATTCCGGTAGGATTTTTCTGTTATCCTATAAGCCAGGCAGCAGATATTACTGCATTTAAGGCTACTACTGTTCCTGTAGGAGAAGATCAGGAGCCTATGATTGAGCAGTGTCGTGAGATTGTAAGAAAGTTTAATTCTGTATATGGAGAAGCATTGGTTGAACCAGAAATTCTTCTTCCAGATAATAAGGCATGTTTAAGACTTCCTGGTACTGATGGTAAGGCTAAGATGAGCAAGTCATTAGGAAACTGCATCTACTTATCTGACACTCCAGAGGAAGTTAAGAAAAAGGTTATGAGTATGTACACAGACCCTAACCATATTCAGGTATCTGATCCTGGACAGGTTGAGGGTAACACAGTATTTACTTACCTTGATGCTTTCAGCAGTGATGAGGATTTTGCTGAATTCCTTCCTGATTATAAGAATCTTGATGAATTAAAGGATCATTACAGAAGAGGTGGTCTTGGAGATGTTAAGGTTAAGAAGTTCCTTCTTAATGTTATCAACAAGGAGCTTGAACCAATCAGAGCAAGAAGACATGAATATGAAAAGGATATTCCAGAAGTATATAATATCCTTAAGAGAGGTACAGAAGCGGCTTACGCTGTTGCACAGGACACTCTTGATGATGTCAAGGCTGCTATGAAGATTGATTATTTTAATGATGCAGAACTTATTAAGGTTCAGTCAGAAAAATACAGCAGAACAGAGTAATTATTTTAATTAAATATACACACGGAGGCTTTTCTATTATGAGACATTTACTTAGTCCGCTTGATTTAAGCGTTGATGAACTGGCAAGATTATTAGATCTTGCAAGAGACATTTCAAAGGATCCATCAAAGTATGGTCATGTATGTGATGGAAAGAAGATAGCCACATTGTTCTATGAGCCAAGTACTAGAACAAGATTAAGCTTCGAGGCTGCCATGATTAACCTTGGCGGTCAGGTATTAGGCTTTTCTGAGGCTTCTTCAAGCTCAGCGTCAAAGGGTGAAAGTGTTGCAGATACTATAAGAGTTATCTCTTGTTATGCAGATATATGTGCAATGCGTCATCCAAAGGAAGGTGCTCCGATGGTAGCTTCCGAGTATTCACACATCCCTATTATTAATGCAGGTGATGGTGGACATCAGCATCCTACACAGACACTTACTGATCTTATGACAATAAGGGAGCTTCGTGGTTCACTCGATAACTTTACTATCGGTTTATGTGGTGACCTTAAGTTCGGAAGAACAGTTCACTCACTTATAAGTTCATTAGTTAGATACAAGAATGTAAAGTTTGTCCTTATATCGCCTAAGGAGTTAAGAATTCCTGATTATATCAGGGATGATGTGCTTAAGGCTAATAACTGCGATTTCGTAGAAGTTGAGAATCTTGAACAGGCTATGCCTGAGCTTGATATTCTCTATATGACAAGAGTACAGAGAGAAAGATTCTTCAGTGAAGATGAATATTTAAGAATGAAAGATTTCTATATACTTGATGAAGATAAGATGGCACTTGGAAAGCCTGATATGTATGTTCTTCATCCGCTTCCAAGAGTTAATGAAATATCTGTTGACGTTGACAATGATGACAGAGCTGCTTATTTCAAGCAGGTTCAGTTTGGTGTATATGTAAGAATGGCACTTATACTTACTTTACTTGGACTTGATACAGTGGTTAATCCATCATTAGCGCATGTACTTGATTCACTGGATGCATAAGGAGGAAAATTTATGTTAAATGTAGGCGAACTTAATGAAGGCTTTGTTCTTGACCATATTGAAGCAGGAAAGGCCATGATGATATACAATTACTTAGGACTTGATAAGCTTGACTGTCAGGTTGCTATTATTAAGAATGCAAGAAGTGGTAAGATGGGAAAGAAAGACATTATTAAGATTGAAGGTGGTCTTGATCTTGTTGATCTTGATGTTTTAGGATTCGTTGACCATAACATTACTGTAAATATTATTAAGAATGGTGAAATAGTAGAGAAGAAGAGACTATCTCTTCCAAAGCAGGTTACTAATATTATCAAATGTAAGAATCCAAGATGTATCACATCTATCGAGCAGGGCTTAAAGCAGGTGTTCGTACTTGCTGATGAGGAAAAGCAGGTTTACAGATGTAAGTACTGTGAAGAGAAATATTCATAAAAATTAATGGCTGTCGTTACTAAACGGCAGCCATTTTAATATATGTGTCAAAGACACATTTACTTAAGTTCTTTAATTATCATATTATTAGGTCTTGAAATCTTAAGCTCCGGACCATTCATTATTATAAGCCCTTTGTCGTATTTTACAGTAAATATTGTAATAGAATTCCCTTCATTATTCATTGACATTAAATGCTTGTCGTCAGGGAAGAGCCTTATGTACTTAGGATAATCACCACTGATAGGGAGAGAATTAAGGCTTGAGAGCTTTCCTGTTTTGGAATCAACCTTGTATATTGTAACTGTATTATCGCCGGCGTTAGAGCAGAGCAGATGCTTTCCTGTGCTGTCAAATGTTATGTTAGCAGCGGCACTGTTAGATTTATGGTCTCTTCTTACAGTGAATATATTCTGTACTAAATCAAAACGGTCTTTGTCTGAATTCTTATCATAAGAATATACATTAATATAATTCTTCATTTCGCAGACAACATAAGCAAACTTACCATCCTGACTGAATTCAATCTGTCTTGGTGCAGATTCCTGCTGTGAACGGATTATATCGTATAACTTTAATTTACCGGTTACATGATTGAATTCATAAAGCTTAATCTGGTCAATTCCAGGGTCACATACACATAAAAGTTCTTCGTCAGGTGTGAATGTGCTCCAGCTTATATGAGGACGGAAGTTTCTTTCGGCAACACTTCCGATTCCTTTATGAAATATTTCATCAGCTATAAATCCCGCTGAACCATCAGCATTGATGTGCAAAACAGTAATCTTGCCGTCATGATATCCGGAAACAACAAGGAATCTGTTATCACTTGTTACGCATATATGACAGCCACGCATTCCGTTAATGGACGCAACATTCATAAGCTCAAGACTTCCATCTTCTAATACAGCATAAGCTGAAACACCCTGGTCACATATAGAGTATAAGAAATTCTTATCATGTGAAAATGCAATGAAAGAAGGGTTATCAATTGCCACCTCTTCACGTTCTGTTATTCTTCCTTTAGCTACATCACAGTCATATATATGGATACCCTTACTGCTTTCGTGTGTATAGCTGCCTGCATAAGCTACATATTTCTTATCCATGATTATCCGCCTCCGTAAAACATATATATTACTATTTTATAGCATAAGTAAAGGATTTTCAATACTGGTCAGATACATTTTTGCTTAACCTTTTCAGGACAAATACTTACAAGTATAATATCAGGCCCGATTGTGCGGATGCATTTGAAAGGAATTACATATTCAAAATCTCTTCCAAGCAGTCCGCATAATCTGGCGGGACCGGGAACAATGAGTGCCAGTATGCAGCCTGATGACGGGTCGAAATCAATATCAACCACAAAACCTAATATGCAGCAGTCGGTATCGTTTATTACGGTTTTTCCTTTAAGTTCACATAGACGCATTATAATACCTGGTTAAGTGCTTATATTATTATATTACGCATATCAGCAAATGTGTCTTTTCATATCACGCAAGGCACATTTTTCAAGACGGCTTACCTGGGCCTGTGATATCCCAAGATCTTTGGCAACTTCAGTCTGTGTAAGACAATCAAAGAAACGGAGTATTATTATCTGGCGTTCTCTTGGGGAAAGCCGATTAATAGCTTCTCGAAGCGCAATATTTCTTACCCAGCGGTCTTCAGTGTTTTTCTTGTCCTTTACCTGATCAATAACATACAGGGTGTCACCACCATCATTGAATACCGGTTCATATAATGATATTGAAGGTGTGACTGCTTCAAGGGCAATTACGATATCAGCTTTTGATATGCCTATTTCTTCTGCGATTTCTGTAATTGATGGTTCTTTAAGATTTTTCTTCATAAGTGTTTCACGGGTAGTTATTGCTTTATAGGCTGTATCTTTTAAGGAACGGCTGACTCTTATAGTGCTGTTATCACGCAGAAAACGCTTTATCTCTCCGATTATCATTGGAACAGCATATGTTGAAAACTGTACATTTAACGATATATCAAAATTGTCAATCGCTTTAATCATTCCTATACAGCCTATCTGAAACAGGTCATCAAGATTTTCACCACTCTGGCTGAAGCGTTGTACAATGCTTAATACAAGCCTTAAGTTTCCTTTTATAAATGTTTCTCTTGCCTGCGTATCTCCTGATTTTATCTTTACAAGCAGTTCTTTTGCCTGGGCGGGTTTAAGAAGAGGAAGGTCACTTGTATTGACTCCGCATATTTCGACTTTGTATCCAGCCATAATCCCTCCTTAAATAATAATTGGTTTTTCAATTTATCAACATTAAAAGGATTGACATTTTGGCTGGGCTTATTCATAATTAATTTATATATTTAATTTGGAGGTAGATAGCGTGAAGTGTCCATTTTGTGGTAAAGATAACACTAAGGTAATTGATTCAAGACCGACTGATGACAGCTCAATAAGAAGACGTCGTCAGTGTGACGAGTGTGGTAAGCGTTTTACCACATATGAAAAGATTGAATCTATGCCTCTTATTGTGATTAAGAAGGATAATAACAGAGAACCATATGACAGAGAGAAGATAACTGCGGGTATTGTCAGATCGTGCCATAAAAGGCCTGTATCTATCTCACAGATTAATAATATGGTTGATGAGATTGAGACGCAGATATTTAATATTGGAGAGAAAGAAATCTCAACTAAAACTATTGGTGAGATTGTAATGAGCAAGCTTAAGGCAGTTGATGAGGTTGCCTATGTAAGATTTGCATCTGTTTACAGAGAATTTAAGGATGTTGATTCATTTATGGAAGAGATTAAGAAAATCCTTAAATAATATATATCAGTAATTAAGAAAGGCAGCATTTTTGTTATGTTTAAGAGGTTTTATCCTGATATATATATTGATTCAGCTTACGACATAGATTATGAAGGACTGTATAATAAGGGCTACAGAGGTATTATATTTGATATTGATAATACTCTTGTGGAACATGGTGCACCGGTTACGAAGAAGTGCAGTGATTTATTTGACAGTTTAAGAGCGATAGGGTTTGATACATGCATTATATCGAATAACAAAGAACCGCGTGTAAAGCCGCTTGCTGATGCATGTGGTTCAAGATATGTAAGTAAGGCAGCAAAACCATCGCCGGTCAATTATATTAAGGCAATGGATATTATGGGAACAGACAGGAATAACACATTCTTTGTTGGTGACCAGCTTTTTACAGATGTGTGGGGCGCTAACAGGGCAGGTATTATGTCTGTGCTTGTAAAGCCTATTGATAAGCATGAAGAAATTCAGATAATTCTTAAGAGAAGACTGGAATGGATTGTATTATTTTTCTATAAAAGAAGAAAGCATTAATTGCTTAAAGGAGCTTAGATTATGGACATCAAAGGAACAACAAGAGTATGCGGACTTATTGGTAATCCGGTAGGACATTCTGTTTCACCGGCAATTCATAATAATCTTGCACAGCTGACAGGAAAAGATATGGTTTATACAACATTTAAAGTGGAAAAAGGAGATGTGGCATCTGCTGTAAGAGGTGCTTACAGTCTCAATATACTGGGACTTAATGTCACAGTTCCACACAAGTCAGAGGTTATTGATTCTCTTGTAGATATAGATCCGCTTGCCAAGGCTATAGGAGCTGTTAATACTCTTGTAAGGGTTGATGGAGGATTCAAAGGATACAACACTGATATTCTTGGACTTGCGAGAGAACTTGAAGATGAAGGAATTGAACTGGCTGATTCTAAGGTTATTATTCTGGGAGCAGGAGGCGCAGCAAGAGCTATTACTTTTCTTTGCTCAAGCAAGGGGGCAAAGAAAATTTATCTGTTGAACAGATCTGTAGATAAGGCACAGGATATAGCACATGCTGTAAATACACATTTTCACAATGAAAAAGTAATTCCTATGAATATTGCTGATTATGCGGATATTCCAGGAGATGATTATATTGTTATCCAGACAACAAGCGTTGGACTTCACCCGAATGATACTGCAGTTGTTATTGATGATGAAGCATTTTATAAAAAGGCGGCAGTTGGTGTTGATATCATATATAATCCGGGAGAGACTATGTTTATGAAGCTTATTAAGGCACAGGGGAAAAAGGCTTATAATGGACTTAAGATGCTTCTGTATCAGGGAGTAAGTGCTTACGAGCTCTGGAATGACTGTAAGATTACTAAGGAAGAGGCTGATGAGGTGTATAAGTGTCTTCAGAAGGAGCTTGGGATTAATGAATAGAAAGAAAAATATTATCCTTATTGGTTTTATGGGAAGCGGTAAGACTACATTTGGCAGATGGATATCTACGTCCCATTCAATGAAGTTCATTGATACTGATGAGTACATAGAAAAAAAATACAATAAGCTTATTAAGGATATATTTAGAGAGTCGGGAGAAGAAGCTTTCAGAAATATGGAGACACAGGCAGTCAGAGAACTTGCTGATTCATGTGATAACTGTGTTATATCTGTTGGAGGAGGGCTGCCGGTAAGAGATATTAACCGCAGGCTTCTTAAAGAGCTTGGAATTGTCGTATATCTTAAGACCGAGGTTGATGAACTTGTAAAAAGACTGTCTAAGGACACAAGCAGACCGCTTCTTGCAGGAGGTAATTTAAGAGAAAAGATTGAAAGTCTTATGACCGCAAGGGAGGCGCTTTATAAGGACGCTGCTGATATTATAGTTAAGACTGATGGAAGAAGATTTGAAGACATGTATGCTGATATAGTTTCAGCTGTTAATATAGGCATAATGGAGGATTGATATGAAGATACTTGTAATGAACGGACCTAACATTAATTTTCTTGGAATAAGAGAGAAAGGTATATATGGAGAGCAGAATTATGAAGCTCTTGTTTCAATGATTGAGAAGAAGGCAGAGGAGCTTGGAGTTGATGTTGAAGTGTTCCAGAGCAATCATGAAGGTGCTATAATTGATAAGATTCAGGAAGCATATTATAATGATGTTGATGGAATAGTTATTAATCCGGGAGCGTTTACTCATTACAGCTATGCAGTAAGAGATGCTCTTGCATCTGTGGCAGCAATTCCTAAGATTGAGGTTCATATATCTAATGTACATACAAGAGAAGAGTTCAGACATACATCAGTGACAGTTCCTGTGTGCAACGGACAGGTTGTTGGACTTGGACTTAAGGGATATTTATATGCCATGGAAGCAGTTGTTGACCTTGCTATGAAAAAGTAGTTGCCAAATGTTTATATTTATTATACAATATTAGAAGTCATTTGATTATTTAGGAGGTATACCAAAGAATGGTAGATGCAGGTAGTTTTAAGAACGGTATTACAATTCAGTATGAGAACGGAATTTGGCAGGTAATCGAATTCCAGCATGTTAAGCCTGGTAAGGGATCACCTTTCGTTAGAGCTAAGTTAAAGAATATTATTTCTGGTGGTGTTATAGAGAATTCTTTCAGACCAACTGAGAAGTTTGATCTTGCACACATCGACAGATCAGAATATCAGTATTTATATGCTGATGGAGATCTTTACAACTTTATGAATACAGAGACATATGACCAGATCGCATTAAGTGCTGATCAGGTTGGTGATTCTCTTAAGTTCGTTAAAGAGAATGAGATGGTTAAGCTTTGTTCACATGATGGTAATGTATTTGCTATTGAGCCACCTATTTCAGTTGAGCTTGAAGTAACAGATACAGAGCCTGGTATCAAGGGTAACACAGCAACAGGTGCTACTAAGCCAGCTATCGTAGAGACAGGAGCTAAGATTATGGTTCCATTATTCGTTAATCAGGGCGATAAGATTAAGATTGATACTCGTACAGGTGAGTATACATCAAGAGCATAATTTTTATGTATTATTAAGGGCTGTCATGCATATGCATGACAGCCCTTTTTGCGCGAGTAGCGATGAGAATAGCTGCAGAATTTATAATCATGCTTGCATGAATTATAAATTGGGCGGATATTCGAGGAGCACCGCGACAATGCCAGACTTTAGTCTGGCATATGCGCTACTCGCGCGAGTAGCGATGAGAATAGTTCTAGGACTTATCCCCTTGCCTGGAATGTTGTACAGACTGTATCGTCCTCTGTTACAGCTTTTATACCTGATATGTCTACATGGTCAGCATCACATTTTTTATTAGTGTTATATATGCAGTTGGTTGCTTCACATGAGATGGATAAAGAATCTTTAGGAAGATGGCACATATTAGTTGCACCTGGTTTCTGATGTTCATAGTCGCTGCAGCATGTTTCACCACATTGGCATGCCGAGCTTCCTTCTACACAGATTGAATTAAGACAGCACTGATTGTCACAGTTATGCATGCAAGATGCAGCATTACAGTTAAGATTACCCATAATATTTCTCCTTTCAAAAAACAAATATGACCGCTATTGTTTTTGAAACATAGCGGCCATATTATTGTACCCTTAATATTATTCTTTATTCAGAGGGCTATTTAATGAAAGAAAATGTAAAACGTTTTGTTCTGACATTGAAATATCTGAAAGAAACCTTAGCAATAATCTTATCCTTTGATACAAATGTGTTGGTCCAGTATCTGGAATCTTTAGAATTGTTTCTGTTATCTCCAAGCATAAAATATGAATCAGCAGGTACAACATAGGTTAACTCTTCACCATCATTGTTCATTGGCTCCCGAAGATAATTCTCTTCAAGCTGTTCACCATTGACATATACATGTCCGTTGGAAATCTGAATGACATCACCAGGAATACCGATAACTCTTTTTACAAAATTCTGTGATTCATCATCAGGATATTTGAAGATTACAATATCACCACGTTCTGGTTCATGAAACAGATAAGCAAGTCTGAAACCTATTAGTCTGTCTCCGGTAAGAATGGTGTTTTCCATTGAACCAGACGGAACCTGAGCGTTTACAATTATAAATCTGGTAAAAAGAAATGCTACAATAACAGCAACGGCAAGGATTTTGATATAACTTAATATTTCCTGTCCAATAGTTTCCTGCTTTTCTTTATGATGATGTGGAGTAACAGGCTCATCGCTGTAACGTGGAATATCATAGACGTTATCATCATCATCTTCGTCATCAAAAGAAAAATCATCATCTAAAAATTCGATACCATCATCGTATTTTGCTTTAGTATCATCGTCATAATTGTCATAGTTAAAATTAGTCATGTTATATATTTCCTTATTGTTATATAAGACAATGATAGTTTAAATGGCGTTATTTTGCAAGTAATTCCATGATTTTATTGCTTCTTGCAATAAATCCAGTCATCTGTTCAGGAGAGAGTGGTGCATGACTAAGCATAGCAAGGTCATAGAGCTGTTCGCATATAATCTTAGTGTTTTCGCCGTCTGTATGTTCTGCAACATATTTAACAAGGTCATTGTTAGCATTAAGTACAAGAGTCTGACCTTCGGCACCAAACATATTAGGATCCATGCCTGCCATACCATACATCTTCATCATATCCTGCATACGTCTGCTTTCTTCTGAAAGAGTAATCATTGAAGATATAGATGCATCCTTTAATTTCTCAACATTAACAGTTAAATTCTCTTTGCCAAGAGCATCCTTGAAAGTCTTAGAGAGCTTTTCAGTCATGTCCTTCAACTCGTCTTTAGAAGTCTCCTCCTTAAAGCTGTCTGAAAGATCTGCATCAATACGCTTGAACTTGAGATTCTCATTCTTAGATTCCATGTTGGTGATGAATGGCTGGTCAATGTTATGAGTAAGAATTACAGCATCAATTCCTTCGTTCTTAAACATGTTAATATACTGACTCTGTTCAATTTCATCTGTTACATAGAATACAGTGTTTTCGTGTTTCTCTTTATTCTCTTCGAGACATTCCTTAAGTGTTAAATATTTGCCGTCAAGGTTCTTGAATATGATGTAATCATTCATCTTCTCAGCAAATTTTTCATCCTTTAAGCAGCCGAATTTAATAAATGGGTTGATGTCATCCCAGTATTTTTCATAGTTTTCTTTATCTGTTTTACACATTCCTGAAAGCTTGTCGGCAACCTTTTTAGTGATGTAATCAGATATCTTCTTAACAAATCCATCGTTCTGAAGTGCTGAACGTGATACATTAAGTGGAAGGTCTGGGCAGTCAATAACACCTTTAAGAAGAAGTAAAAATTCTGGAATAACTTCTTTGATGTTATCTGCTACGAATACCTGATTGTTATAAAGCTTTATAGTACCTTCAATAGATTCATACTCTGTATTAATCTTAGGGAAGTAGAGAATACCCTTAAGATTGAATGGATAATCCATGTTAAGGTGAATCCAGAATAATGGTTCTTTATAATCGTGGAATACCTTGCGGTAGAATTCCTTGTAATCTTCATCTGAACATTCATTAGGATGCTTTGTCCAGAGTGGATGGATATTGTTGATTGCAACTGGTCTTTTTACAATCTTAGCCATCTTTTTAGCTGGAACTTTCTCAACAGTTTCCTTAGTTCCATCTTCTTTCTCAACTTCTTCTGTAACAGCGTCCTTTATAAATGTATCAAGAACTGTATCTTTTTCTGTAACTTCTTCCTCAGGAATCTCCTCAGTCCGCTCACCCGCAGATCCGTAAGTTACAAAGATCGGAACCGGCATGAAGGAACAGTATTTCTCAAGAATCTCACGCATACGGTATTCATTTGCAAATTCCAGGCAGTCTTCATTCAGGAACAGGGTGATTTCTGTACCAATCGTATTCTTGTTACCCTCCTGGATATCATATTCTGTTCCGCCATCGCAGGACCAGTGTACAGGCTGTGCACCTTCTGTATAGGAAAGTGTATCAATATGCACTTCATCCGCTACCATAAATGCAGAATAAAATCCAAGTCCAAAATGACCGATCATCTGATCATCTGTAGTTTTGTCTTTATATTTCTCAAGAAACTGAGTTGCACCTGAAAAAGCAATCTGGGTAATGTATTTCTCTACTTCATCAGCAGTCATGCCAATACCATTATCGATGAATTTCAGAGTTTTCTCATCAGGATTAACAATTACCTGAATCTCCGGTTTGTATCCTTCCGGAAAAGTATATTCTCCCATTACTTCCAGTTTTTTCAGTTTAGTGATCGCATCGCATCCGTTGGAGACCAGCTCTCTTACAAAAATATCATGATCGGAATATAACCATTTCTTGATGATTGGGAAAATATTTTCACTGTTAATTGATAAATTTCCATGTTTTACAGCCATGCTGTCCACACTCCTTTTTGTTTTTAATCATTTGCCGCAACTTTATCTGTCAATATACTGCATTCTTATCTGCTCTGCCTCCGGAGTCAAAACTATCCTCTCCTGTTTATCCTTTGAAATAGCTTTTGACTCCTGTAAGTTGCTTCTCTGAAAGATATAGTAATACCATTTATTCCAAAAGTCAAGAAAAAATTAGCACTCACTAAAAATGAGTGCTAATAATTTTATATTTTACATATTCCCCTGTATTTTTTCTTCAGATAACTCTTATTTCTTTCGTCTTTTGTATACCACAACTCCCACAATACATCCTGCTGCAATCGCCAGAATAATCACAAACGGTGTGATATTAGTCGTATCTCCTGTCTTTACCGCTGATTTCGCAGTTGCTCCATTCGGCTGTGGAGTCGGAGTTGCAGTTACAGTCTGCGCCTGTGTAATACTGAAATTCACCTGTTTAGTATCCTGCTCCCCTGTATTCTTCCATTCACTTCCATTATACTTCTGACGGTCAAATGTAACTGTCAATGTGTAGGTTCCGGCCTTCGTAATTCCAAATGCAGCAGTATAAGGTGCACTGCTCCAGCTATTTGTATTGATCACTTTCCAGTTATACGGTACATAGCGGACATCTCCCTTTCCCGGACTTTCATTGTCCATACCCGCTCCGACTGCTGTAAATGTAATCTTTGACTGTGTTGTATATCCATCTGAACTGATTCCTGTAATCTTATTATCTGCCGGATCTGCAATTTTCGCCTTGCGGGTAGCTTTAACCGTAAACTGAACTTTCACTTCTGCACTGATCTGCTGTTCATTATCAATCACAACTGACTCTGTATAGGAGCCGGCCTTTAAACCCTCCTTCGGGCGGATTTTAAATGTGCAGCTCTCCCCCGGCGCAAGCTCTGTGGCTGAAAGTTTCCCGATTTTAAAGTTTTTACCTGACGGTGCATTTAAAGTTACATTTGTATTCCCCTCATTCGTCACTGTAACTTTCTGCGCTTCCGGTGCCTCACTATATCCTTCTTTTGCTTTTCCAAAATTCAGTTCTTCCGGTGTTACGGATAATTTATAAATCTTTTTCACTTCCGAAACAGTCGCAGAAGCTTTGATCGTTGTTAATACATCTTCCTGTCCTTCCGAACTGGTCTGGGCTATCTGAATACTGTCCAGATAATTGCCGACTTTCAGACCGGTCACCGGTACTGCTGTAAATGCAGCAGAATCTCCCGGCTCCAGCACTGATGCCGAAAGTTCCCCAATATCAAAATACTCTGCATATGGCTGCATCAGCGAAACAGTTGTATTTCCTGTATTGGTAAGTGTAATGGTCGTCGCTTCAGGAGTATCATAACCTTCCTTCAGATCATCATAACTGAAAGATTCCGGATCTGCCTGAACTGCTGTGATCTGTTCCTGTTCTGCCTCTTTTACAGATACTTCCGCAGTTACCTGCACTGCTACTTCCGAATCCTCTTCACTTTCAAATATCAGGGTATCACTGTAATCACCCTTCGTCAGACCGGTTTTTGGCTGTACCATGAACATAAGAGAATCACCTTTTGCAATGTGTATTCCTGATACAGCTTCACTTCCATCTTCGTTCATCACCTCAAAATAATCTGATTTCGGTATCTTTAAAGTGACAGTTCCATCCCCTGTATTTGTTACGGTTACGGACAGTGTCTCATTGGCCTGTGTATAATTTTCTTCGATATCGCTGAAATTAAGACTTCCTGTATTTACCTCAAGAGACTGTGCCTCAAGAGATGCATCTGCATTGTCACCTGCCGATGGAGCCTCGCTGTCATCCGGCGTCTCTGTCGGTTCTGCAGAAGGCTCATCCGAAGGCTTCAGATCTTCGTCATCTGATGAATCATCCTCACCTTCAACTGCAATCTTCGCTTCAAAAGAAACCTCAATACCTTCTTCCGTCCGGTATGTGATCATATCATCATATTCACCCGGTTCCAGTCCTTCTCTCGGCTGTATCCATACGCTTACAGATTCACCTGCACTCAGCGGTTCTGTAATATCCTGAACCATAAAATGTTCCGGACTGATCTCCTGAAAATTCAAGTTCTCATTTCCGGTGTTCGTAATCTGCACATACTGTGCTTCCACATCCTCAAGATCACTCTTTACTGTTCCAAAATCACAGATCTGATCTTCGCTGTCCTCTACAGTGGCAGTCGCTTCGTAAGTCTTTTTATCTTTATCATCTTCACCTGCTGCCTGTCCATCTTTCTCTGATCCATCTGTCTGCACATTTCCGTTCTCATCCACCTGCAGCTGATCTTCTGTATAAATTTTCATCTGGGAATCATCAGTACCTTCTGTTGTTTCCTCCGGCTGACCTTCTGTGTTCTGAGATCCATCTTCCTGTTCATTTCCTGCATCCTGCTGTATATCTTCTGTTCTATCTGTGTCCTGATTTTCAGAATCCTGACTGCCTTCTGCATTATCTGCTGTTTCTTCCAACTGTGCATTCTCTGTTCCATCTGCCGTTTCTGCCTGCTGTGTATCCTCTGCTTTCGCCTCTTCTTCAGTTGCAGCTACCTCTAACGTCTTTGCAGTAAGAGTACCTGTCAGTCCGCTTCCATCTACAGGGGTCAGATCAAGCACCAGTCTGCATCCCAAATCATCCTGAGTGATCGTATAGGTCTTCTCAGTACCTACCTGTGTTAACTCCTTCTCCCCGGTCTGTCTTGACCAGGAAAAAGTAAAATCTTCATCCGTAACCCCTTCCGGTGTAACCTTTGCATAATCTGCACTCAACACTACGCCTACAGCTGCAAGTCCCTTAATCTTAAGCTTACCGCCCAATTCTCCTGACGGAGCTGCCGCAAAAACCATGGATGGAATCATTGAAATAACCATCATCACAGTCATTACAACTGCAAGAAATCTCTTTCTCTCCATCTGTAGTCCTCCTTTTCATTTATAATAAGATTTGTAATTATTCAGCAGCCGCTCTTAAGGTACTGAATAATTACAGTTCTGTGATGCTTCTGCGTCTGTCTGCCCTTTTCATTCCCATCACAGACCACAACATCGTTTTTTCTCTGTATAAAAGCATTATAGCATCACATTTTCCGGAAATGTAATCTGTATTTTCTCCCTTAAAACAACTTCAGCCCCTGAGTATCAGAGTTCAATTTTCTCCAATATTCAGGGACCGAACTGTGTTTTACAGTTATTTCTCCGATATATCACGTGATATCCATAATTTGACCGAACAGTTTTTATCCTTCTACTATCAGATATTTTCCATCCGGCAGAGCAAATACTTCACTTGCATCTTCCAGTTCTTCATCTGACATTCCTTCCACATCAGCGCCTGACTCTTCCAGATATTCTCTCACTTCTTCAATAGAATCCACAACCTGCGCCATGCAATCCTCAAGGAATGCTTCCGCTGCTTCATATGATTCTGCTACCGCCTGTGGAAAAAGCTGCTCCTGATTTTCAAGAAACGTATTAATACATTCTTCTGTAAACAATTTAAATAACCTCCTCAATCTTTCCCTTTGCCCGGATCAGCTTCTCAAGGACCGGTTCAACCTGTTTTGTCATATAGGACGTAGCTGCCCGTACCCCCTCCTTGGAATGCTCCATGGCAAAGCCATATTTTACCGCTTTAAGCATCTCTATATCATTATATTCGTCTCCGAACGCAATACATTCTTCCGGCGAAATATGATATCTTTTCTGATATTCTCTGATTCCTTTTGCCTTGTTTGTTCCAAAAGGAATAAAATCAATCCACTCATTTCCCGAAGTGACAACAACACATTCTTTTCCAAATCTGTCCATCCAGTATTTCACAGATTCTTCTGTAAGGCCGGCCGGTTCAAACACAGCCAGCTTCATGATAGGAGCCGTCATCTCTTCCATGCTGTTTACAAATCTGCATTCATTTTTTACTTCATATAACATATGGTCATGAAATCTCTTTGTCTTCGGCATCAGGTAGTGGTAATCCTTTGCAGAACAGGTAAACTCGGCATCCTTCTTTTCCAGGATTGCAGAAATAATCTCCCCTGCCAGCTTTCTGTCAAAAGAATCCTGATACAGTACCTCTCCATGATCCACTGCCAGTGCACCATTCTCCGAAATATAGGAAATCTCTGAAGCAACAGGTGCAAACAGCTTTGTCATATTCGGATATTGCCTTCCACTGGCTGCTACAAACATAATCCCCAGTTCCTCTAACTGCCTGATCAGCGAAAAAATTTCTTCAGGCAGAGACTGTGCCTTATGTAAAAGTAACGTCCCATCCAGATCACTTGCAACCAACTTAATCATTTCCATGTTCCTCGCAAATTTTTACCAGATCTGTCGGTTTCTCAGCGACAAGATCTGCTCCATTCTCAATCAGTTCTTTTCGGTCACGAAAGCCCCATAGCGCACCTACTGTATACATTCCTGCTGCTTTACCGGTCTTCATATCTGTACTTGTATCTCCCACATACATACATTCTTCCGGTTTTACACCAAATTTTTCCGCAACCATAAGCGGACCATCAGGTGCCGGTTTCCTGCGGATTGCTTCACTCTGACCAACTACCATATCAAATTCCCCGTCAAAAAGCTGCGCAATTACTTTCACAGCTGCAGGATGAGGTTTATTTGAACAAACTGCCAGCTTCATTCCATGTTCCTTCAATTTCTTTAAGGTTTCCGGCATTCCCTTATAGGGAACTACTTTATACATCGGATCTGCTTCAAACATTTCCCGGTAAAGCTTCTGTCCCTCATCATAATGCGCAAGTTCCGGATCCCCCGCATCCTTAAGTGCGCGGCGGATCAGCATATTTGCCCCTTCTCCGCTGTAATATCTGAAATTATCCACCGGAAGTGTTTTCAACCCGAATTTTTCCATAATAATATTAGTCACATAAGCCATGGAATCCAGCGTATCAGCCAGTGTTCCATCCAAATCAAATATACATGCTTTAATCATCTTTTGTCATCCTCTTAAGTTAATTCCTGATTTCTTCATTTCATAAAATAATCTGGCAACCGGGAGTCCTACCACATTATTGTACTCTCCGCTGATCCCTTTTACATAAATTCCGAAAAGTCCCTGGATGCCATAGCTTCCAGCCTTATCCATAGGCTCTCCTGTAGCAACATACTCTCTGATCTCCTCATCTGAAACCGGATAAAAAGTCACATCTGTACTTTCATAAAAAGTATGTTCTGTCCAGACTTTTTCTTTCTTTTCCCATACAGAAACGCCGGTATATACCTGATGAGTATTTGCCTGAAGTTTCTTTAATGTATTCACTGCATCCTCTGTATCATGAGGTTTGCCAAGGATCACATTCTCAAACACTACCACTGTGTCAGATCCGATCACAATTGTTCCGTCGGCACTATCTTTCATAGTGCGGATAACAGAAGCTGCTTTATCCGAAGCCAGCTGTTTTACTGCCTCTCCCGGATTGTCTGAGATACGATTCTCATCACCTGATGCAGGCAGCACTTCAAAATCCACGCCAGCCCGTTCCAACAGTTCTTTTCGTCTGGGTGAAGCAGATGCCAAAATAATTTTTCTCATAATAACCTCTTCTTTCCTGTCATAGTATACCTTGTATCTTTTTGGTATGCAACTGCTTTCATTAACTCTTTCCATAAAATTTCGCTTTCCTTTTTATCTGAAAAGTATTAAAATAACAATAACCTATAGCTGAATAAAATGGTGTCAGGAGTAAAAGATATTTTTATCCTGACTCGCTGTCAAAAATAGGAGAATATCAGAAAGGAGTTTATGATTATCATGGCTAAAATTAATAAATACTGGGGATATGTTGCAATAGGTGCCCTTACAGCAGCTGCTGCCGGTGCTGTAGCTGCCCTTATTGCCAAAAAAGGATCCTGTAAAGAGGATTTTGATTTTGAAGATGACTTTGATGATTTCGATCTGACTGATGAAAAGGAAACTGCTAAGGAAGATCAGGAACCTGCCGAAGATTTCCAGTCCTGGGAACATACAGGCGAACAGTCTGCAACAGATGACACCGAAAGCGAAGAAGCTGAAGAAGCTGCTGATACAGACGATTCTGAGAAGTCTTCCGATAAAGCTGCTGAAGTTGAGATTAAAGATGCAGAAGAGGAAGAAGATGCCGATGAACCCGAGAATTTTGAAGAGACTATGGACGCTGCATCTGAATCTGAAGAATAAACGTTACCGTTCACAGTAACGTAACCAAAAAGGAATGTTACTTCACGATTATACAATCGTAGAAGCAACATTCCCTTTTTATTCTGATTATATTACTATTTCAGTCTCATTATGCTTTCGGAAGTTTAAATGAGCTCTTCAGAGACACTATACGGTTGAATACCGGTGCACCCTCTTTAGAATCATGGATATCTGCACAGAAAAATCCTGTTCTTACGAACTGGAAGCTGTCATAGCCTTTTGCTTCCATAAGTGCAGGTTCTACATATGCAGTAACTTTTGTCAGAGAGTTCGGATTTACATTCAGAGAACCATCTTCTTTGTTGTATACACCCTTCTCCTCGTCTACGATATTCTCATAGAGACGTACTTCTGCTTTTCCTGCCTGACTTGCTTCTACCCAGTGAATGGTTCCTTTTACTTTTCTGCCATCCGGCGCATTGCCACCCTTTGTTGCAGGATCATAAGTACAGTGTACAACACGTACAGTTCCATCTTCATCAGCTTCATATCCTGTACAGGTTACAAAATATGCGTTCATAAGACGAACCTCTGTGCCCGGGAACATTCTCTTATATTTCTTAGGCGGATCTACCATGAAGTCTTCTCTCTCAATATAGAGTTCTCTGCCAAACGGTATTTTACGGGTTCCCAGTTTTTCATTCTCCATATTGTTCGGAGCTTCCAGATATTCTACTTCGCCTTCCGGATAATTATCAATCACAAGCTTGATCGGATCAAGAACAGCCATCAAACGTGGACGTTTCAGTTTCAGATCCTCACGGATGCAGTATTCAAGCATTGCATAGTCAACAGAGCTGTTTGCTTTGGATACACCGCAGAGTTCTACAAACATTTTGATGGATTCCGGTGTAAATCCACGGCGGCGCAGTGCTGCGATGGAAACCAGACGCGGATCATCCCATCCGTCTACGATGCCTTCCTCTACCAGTTTCTTGATATAACGTTTACCTGTAACTACATTTGTCAGATACAGTTTTGCAAACTCAATCTGCTTCGGTGGCTGTGGGTATTCCAATTCTTTTACAACCCAGTCATACAGTGGTCTGTGATCCTCAAACTCCAGAGTACAGATGGAATGTGTGATTCCCTCAATCGCATCCTCGATGGGATGGGCGAAATCATACATTGGATAGATGCACCATGTATCACCTGTTCTGTGGTGAGTCATATGAGCAACACGATAGATAACCGGGTCGCGCATATTCATGTTCGGAGATGCCATATCGATCTTGGCACGAAGCACTTTCTCTCCGTCTGCATATTTGCCTTCTTTCATCTCTTCAAAAAGCTGCAGGTTCTCTTCTACGCTTCTGTTTCTGTATGGACTTTCTTTACCCGGCTCTGTAAGAGTTCCACGATATTCACGGATCTGATCTGCTGTCAGGTCACATACATAGGCTTTGCCTTTCTGGATCAGCTTTACAGCAGCTTCATACATCTGTTCGAAATAGTCAGATGCAAAAAACAGTCTGTCTTCCCAGTCTGCACCAAGCCATTTGATATCTGCTTTGATGGATTCTACAAACTCACTCTTTTCTTTGGTCGGGTTTGTATCATCAAAACGCATGTTGAACTTGCCGTTATATTCCTGTGCAAGACCATAGTTTAAAAGAATAGATTTCGCATGACCGATATGAAGATATCCATTCGGTTCCGGCGGGAAACGCGTATGCACGGTGTCATAAACACCCTCTGCTAAATCTTTATCAATGATATTCTCAATAAAATTTTTGGAAACTGTTTCGTTCTCCATCTTTTTCCCTCCTGTTGTCGTATTTTATACTGTTTTATCACACATCTATATATAAAAAATACAACTGAATATTTTTTATGTCGAATGAATTTATATTATCATTGGAAATTCCATCTGTCAACCGTTTACACAACAGTGACAGGCCTTATATTTCTCAGACGTTA
>ENA-ORUX01000145-ORUX01000145.1-human-gut-metagenome-genome-assembly--contig:-NODE-145-length-68743-cov-8.002213_pt1 | contig 68743 bp, 65 predicted proteins | sample MGYA00242087_ERZ509225 | MGnify/ENA primary metagenome ERZ509225 (study PRJEB26280, sample SAMEA2338864) | human gut metagenome | biome: human gut; feature: human-associated habitat; material: faeces... | reverse complement strand
TTTCATAAACCTATAAAATCACGACTTGTGAGAGGACGCTTATATCTGCCCTTCAAGCCCTAAGAAAGCACTACAGAATTGCGGCACTACGCCCGTGAACCTCCGGTTTAATCATCCACTTCTTTGTAGTCTACGTCAAGCGCATCCGCCTCCTGCTTCATAGCCTTTGCAGCTTTTGCGGTTCTTGAAACGATCCACAGATCAGAGATTCCATCATAGATCAATGCAACTCCGATAAATTTCATTGCAAGACTCACAACACCAAATGCATTTACGATACAGATAATGCCGAGTGCAAGGCTGATAATTCCAAGGATCATTGGACTCCACCACTTCTCATAACCGTTTGCCTTTGTCTCAAAAGCCATTTTGATATCGCTGATTCCATGGACTGCCAGCATAACACCGATAACGATCGGAATGATCATAGCGATGTACTCCGGTCTTGCAAACAACCAGATGCCTACTAAAACCAGGATCAAACCAAGCATTCCGTTAAAAGATGTCAGTCTGTGATTTGTAAAATATCCCACAAGATTTACAACACCCATAACAATCAAGCCAAATGCAAGCAGCATACAGATTGCACTAATTGTCTCATCTGACCAAATGATCAAAACTACTCCAAGTGCTACACACAATAACGCTGATAAAATGACATCCGCTTTTATTCTTTTTAATGTCTCTTTCATTTTTCTATCCTCTCTCTTTAACAAAAATTTTTGTCATTGCTGTTTCTTTTATAACGAATATCATACCATTCTTTTGGGTTCCGGTAAATATACAGCTTATGAAAGAAGTATAAAAAGATAAAAAAATCGTTAATTTCTTGACATACAAACATGTCTTGATTAGACTACAGTGGAAAGAATTATCATAATTTGCAAATCAATCTGAAAGGAAATAAATTACCATGGGAAAAGAAGTAAAGACGAATGCCATGCGCATTCTTGACAAAAATAAAATACCTTATGAAATTATCAATTATGAATGTGACGAATTCATTGATGGGCTTCACACAGCCGAAGCCACCGGAGCTCCTGTGGAGCAGTCTTTTAAAACACTTGTCATGCAGGGAAAAAGTAAACAATATTATGTTTTTGTACTGCCAATCGCAGAGGAAGTTGATCTGAAAGTTGCCGCAAAAACAGTCGGTGAAAAATCCGTAGAAATGATCCACGTAAAAGATATCACCGCCATTACCGGTTATGTACGTGGTGGATGCACTCCCCTTGGCATGAAAAAACAGTATCCTACCGTTCTTCATGACAGCGCCAGAAATTTTGACAAAATCTATATCAGCGGCGGGCGTATCGGAACCTCCATTACCGTCAATCCGGATGCACTGCTCTCCGTAGTACGCGGACAATATGCGGATATCATCATGCATTAATTAGCGTTTCACTTAAAAACTGCCGCTTGCAGGCTGTGATAATCCATAACACAACCTGCAGGTGGCAGTTCAAATCCAAACTTCAAATTAACTTGTCAGTTCCCCAGGATTTTTTGCGAGATTCATGATCTCCTGAAGTTCTGCGCCCTCCACCGGTGCATTTCCATAGCTGACGTGTTTTGCATCCTCTGTCACGCCGCCGAGAAGTCTTACATCCTTCTCTTTTGTCATCTCGATCGTATAATAATGCGCCTCATCTTTTAATGGATTGTATGTAATATAGATTCTGTAGCAAAGTGGCGGCACTAATCCTTTATCCGGAAGATCCACGCGGATAAGTGTCAGATCCTCTGAAATATCCAATGCCATAACGGAATAATCATCCTTTGTATATGGATAAAGTTTTGGCTCTTTGAATGCTGCCGCAAAAAGCTCATTGACGAATGCCTCTTTCTCATCGCAGAGTTTTTGCACGAATTCCGCTTTTTCTGTATACAAGCGCTTTGGGATCACAGAAAATTCTGTCTGATTTTTCACAAATGCCTGAAACTGCTGTGGTGTCATTTTGATCTGCTTTGGCTGTTTTGCCATTTTCTCATCTGCCTCATGCAGTTTCTGGATCAGTTCAATCTTCAATACCAGATTATCGGTAAATGGATTGATGACCATTCCGCTTAAATTCAATTCCGGTTTTACGGCAACGCTGTTGCACGCCGGGAATGGCATGCTTAAGAGTGCCTGGCTTTTTGGTGCATTTGCCATCTGCTCTTTGGAGGTGTACACTACAAAATACTGTTCGCCGGTACCACTCTTTAAAAAGCAGGGAGTTGGCTGATCCGGTGCTTTTAACATTGCCGGAACTAACAGTTTTGTCGGACGAAGCAGATTTAAGACTGCTGTAAGCTTTTCTTTTGTCCGGTCTGCTGCGTAATCTTTGATTGCCTCCTCCAATCTATCATTTGTGATTTCCATTGTTGTCTTTTCTTCCATAATAAAACTATCCTTTCCTGATGCCCTATGCCAGAAATATGTTTCCTGACGATTTTCTATCTTGTGATCGCTGACATTCCATATTTCGAATTTGAACCATGATTTCTCTTATTTTAGCACATTACTGCGATTTATTCCATTTATTTCTGTTGCTGTACTTTGCTTTTATCTCTGTTCCTGCATTTTCTCTGCTATTTCAATTTTTTTAATAAATCCGGCAGTTCACTCAATTCAAAAATACGGTAATCCGGATGGATCGTACCATGATCTGTTATATTTCTGTCTCTCTGATACCAGATTGTAGTCAGACCTGCATTTTTTCCACCAAGAATATCTGAGGATAAACTGTCTCCCACAATGACACTCTCTTCCAGCTTAAAATCAGGAATATGTGCAAAACAATAGTCGAAAAATTTTTTGTCCGGTTTATGATACCCGATTTTTTTTGAAATAAAAAAGTCCTCAAAATATGGTTTAATCCCAGATTCCTCAATACGCCTTCTCTGCACTTCATAAGTTCCATTGGATGCAGCATACAGTCTGTACTTACCGTGCAATTCCTGTAAAAGTTCAAGCGCGCCGTCCACTTTTTCGTGTTCATATGCAAGATTCTGCTCGTAACATTTCGCAGTTTCTTCCGGCGAAGCTGTTATCCCATATCCTTCAAAAAAGATCCGGTAACGGCTTATTTTCACTTCCTCCTGCGTCAACTCACCGAGTTCTAACTTTTTCCATTGTGCCTGATTGATCTCACTGTACCTCGCCAGCAATTTTTCTGTTGGCTCCACTCCAACTTTTTGCAGTGCTTTTTTCAGCGCTTCCTTTTCTGCCTTGTGGAAATCAAGAATGGTATCATCTAAATCTAATAAAACTGTTGTTATCATGTGGATTCCTCTTTTTTCTATGTATAATCGACAATTCTCTGATTGATCCGTTCCTCTGCCATCACATCAATAAATTTTGCTTAAAACATATTATTATTTTAATCATAACAGACCTTTTACTAAAAAGCAAAATAAAGCAGGGATATTCCAAGATTGCAGGACACACATTGTGTACCCCTGTTTTCTGGAATGATATCCCTGCTTATTAAGATTCCTTTTACAAAACAACCCCATCCTTAAAAATGGAAATGCTTCTGTATCCACGCTTCTCAGTCTGTGTTTCTTTTCCATTGGCAACTTCGATCACCAGCTGTAACAGACGTTTTGCTGCGTCGTCAATAGATTCTCCTTCAACGATCGGACCTGCATCAAAATCGATCCATCCTTTTTTATTTTCCGCAAGCTGGCTGTTCGTGGACAGCTTCAATGTCGGAGCCGGCGCTCCGAATGGTGTACCACGTCCTGTTGTGAACAGGATCAGGTGCGCTCCTGCTGCTGTCATCGCCGTTGCTGATACAAGATCGTTTCCAGGTCCATAAAGCATATTTAATCCCTTTGTCACAACAGCGTCCCCATATCCGATCACATCCATGATCGGGGCTGTACCGCCTTTTTGTACGCAGCCGCAGGACTTGTCTTCGAGCGTTGTAATACCACCCTGGCGGTTTCCCGGGCTTGGGTTGTCGTATACGACCTCGTTATGGCTTATAAAATAATTTTTGAATCCGTTGATCATACTGACAGCTTTTTCAAACACCTCTTTATTAATACAGCGGTTCATTAAAAATCCCTCTGCACCAAACATTTCCGGTACTTCTGTCAGAACTGTGGAACCGCCTCTTGCCACAAGCATGTCGCTGAAACGGCCTACTGCCGGGTTTGCCGTGATACCGGAAAGTCCGTCAGAACCGCCGCATTTCATCCCGACTACAAGCTCGCTCACCGGGATCGGTTCCCTGTGGAACTGTCCGGCATAGGCTGCACATTCTTCCAATAATTTTCTTCCAGCTTCAAATTCATCCTCCACTTCCTGACAGGTTAAGAATTTGACTCTGTCCGCATCATAATCGCCCAGTTCCTCCACGAACTGTTCATGTGTCAGATTCTCACATCCAAGTCCCAATACAAGTACTGCTGCTGCATTGGGATGGCGCACAAGCGCCGCCAGAAGCTTTCTGGTCTGTGCATGGTCATGTCCCGTCTGGCTGCATCCAAATGGATGATCAAATGTATACAGACCGTCTATTGTTCCGGTCACGAGATCCTGATTGAGTGCTGTCATTCTCTTAGCAACGTCATTGACACACCCTACTGTCGGAATGATCCAGATCTCATTCCGGATCGCTGCACGTCCGTCTTTCCTGCGGAATCCGTTAAAACACTCCGGTTTTTCTGATGCCGGCTGCTTAAGTTCCGGATGATAGGAATATTCAATTTCACCGGACAGATTCGTCGCCATGTTATGCGTATGTACCCAGCTTCCTGCCGGAATGTCTGTCGTTGCATGTCCGATCACAAAGCCATATTTGATAATATTCTCTTCTTTTGCAATATTTTTCAAAGCGATCTTATGTCCCTGCGGGATTGCCTCTGTCACCACGACCTGACTCAGATCGCCGGACTGTACGGTCTCTCCTGCATTGATCGGGCAGAGTGCAACTGCCACATTATCCACCGGTGCTATCTGTATCGTCTTCATAAACATTTACAGGCAGCCTGCATAAGCAGCCTTTGCTCCTTCCCTGCGTATTTTCTCAAGATCCTCTGTGACCGCTTTCTCTAATCCTTCGATTCCGGTCAGATCCTGATCCCACATTTTTTTATTTGTAAGCACTTCATGCACCAGTTCCGCCGCAGATGCATCCCGGTGTTCATAATAAAATTCCAGCACCCATCTGTCATCGCTTACGGTATATTCGTTTCCTGCCGGACGTCTGCAGATGAGTCCCGCATCTGTCAATTCCTGAATGTCATTGCTGTAAAAGGCGATATAGGCAGCCAGAGACATTGTCAGGCACACAGGAAGTTTTCCCTGTTCTTTGATATATTCCAAAAAAGAAGGCATGTTGCGCGCTTTCCATTTTGATGTTGAATTTAAAGAGATACTCATTAATTCATGATTTACAAATGGATTGTTAAATCTGTCTGAAACTGCTGCTGCAAATTTCAGCAGATCGTCTTTATCTAATGGAAGTGTCGGAATTACCTCCTCATAAAGCATTTTGTTCATAAAACCTTTGATGACGTCGTCATGCATGCAGTCACGCACAATATTTTCTCCTGCGAGATATGCGCCAAGCACGAACCCGGTGTGCGCTCCGTTCAAAATGCGCACCTTTCTCTTTTTATATGGACTCATATCCGGCACAACAAATACTTTATCGGAAAGTCCTGCCTTTTTGAAAGGAAGGACATCATTTAACTTTTCATCACCTTCGATGACCCATACGCCAAATACTTCTCCGACATCCAATAACGGATCTGTGTAACCATGTTTTTGTTCTAACTCCGCTACCTCTTTCTCATCACGGATGCGTCCCGGTACGATACGGTCAACAAGAGAGCCACAGAAGGTACAGTCCTCATTGACATATTTTTTAAATCCGTCCTCAAGCCCCCACTGTTCAATGTACTGGTTGACACATTTTAACAGCTCTTTTCCATTGTTGTCGATCAGCTCGCAGGCTAACATGATGATTCCTTTTTTTCCTGCCTGATAACGATGATACAGCACCTGTGTCAGTTTTGCCGGGAAACTTGACGGTGGGCAGTCATCTTTTGTGCAGGAAGGGTCATATTGGATTCCCGCTTCTGTTGTATTGGAAACGATGATCTCAAGTTCATCGCTGGCTGCTAATTCCATCATTGCCTCGTAGCCTGCTTTTTCATATGGGTTTAAGCAGCGGCTCACGCTGGAGATCACACGCTTGTCATCCACTTTCTGACCGTTTTCACTTCCGCGCAGATATAACGTGTAGAGTCCTTCCTGCTCATTGATCATGTCGCTCAGCCCCTGTGCGATCGGCTGGACGAGACAGCATTTTCCATTCCAGTCCGCTTTTTCATTTGCAAGATCGAACCAGTAATCAACAAACGCACGCAGGAAATTTCCCTCTCCAAACTGCATCACTTTTTCCGGTGCTTCTTTCAGAAGATATCCGTCATAGCCAACTTTTTTTATTACATCATAATTTAATTTTTTCATTATTTATTCCCTTTCTTTTTTTACTGATATGGAAAATGGACTGCACATATTCATGTGGCAGCCGCATTTTCTATTTAAACTAATAAACTAAATTTACAAGAAATGTTGTAAATGGCTCAAACCATGTGAGGAGCAGCAGGTTTACGATCAGCAGAATGTAGAATGGAACTGCTTCCTTAATAAACGCTGCCGTCTTACATTTTGTGATGGAGCAGGTTACGAACATCAATGTTCCCATAGGTGGTGAAAGTGCTCCGATCGCATTGTTAAAGATGTAGATCATCGCAAACTGGATTTCGTTAATGCCATATGCTTTTGCGATCGGTGCAAGCAATGGAACAAGAATGATCATAGAAGCATTTCCCTCGATAAACATTCCGACGATCAGAAGGAAAATATTCACAACGATCAGGAATACAAATTTACTGTGAATGTTTGCAAGCATCCATGCAGTCAGAGCCTGTGGAATCTGCTCTTTTGTCAGGATCCATGAAAATACAGATGCTGCTGAAACGATCAGCATGATGGACGTTGTTGTGCAGGCAGTCTCTTTTAACCCCTGTATCATGTCTTTGATATGCATCTCTTTATAAAGCAATCCAAGAAAAGCTGCGTAAATGATAGCAACTGCTCCTGCCTCTGTTGCAGTGAACACGCCAATTCTGATACCTCCAATGATAATGATTGGAAGTAAGAGCGGTAAAATTGCAGGTTTAAATGCCTTCCAGAAGCGTGACCATGTCATTTTCTCTGTGGAAATGTTACCATATCCACGTTTTTTTGAGATAACCCCAACTAATATCATCATGGTGATGCAGAGCAATGCCCCAACCCCAAGACCTGACATAAACAGTTTTCCGATGGATACGTTTGCAATACATCCGTAGAGGATCATTGCGATTCCTGGCGGGATCAACGGTGTGATCATTGAGGACGCTGCTGTCACAACACTGGAAAATTCAAGGGAAAATCCTTTTTTTGTCATTTCCGGAACCATCATTTTGGATTCCATTGCGGCATCCGCAATATTAGAACCTGACAGACCTCCCATGACTGTTGAGAGAAGGACATTGACCTGTGCAAGTCCACCCGGAAGTCTGCCTGTCACAACCTCACAGAAATCCATGATCCTTTTCGTGACACCGGTGTAATTCATAAAAATTCCGGCGCAGACAAAAAACGGGATTGCCAGCAGTGAAATTTTTTCAGTTCCGATAATCGTCTGCTGTGCAAACACTGCTGCGCTCACATGCGGGTTCAGTGCAAAATACACCATAGAGCCGCCTAATACTGCCAAATATACAGGCACCTTCAAAAATAAAAGTACCAACATTACGATTGCTGCCAATAAAAGAATATCACTCATCGCTGCCTGCTGCCTCCTTTGCCTCTGATTTAACGCCATGAAGTATGCTGTAAATAAAACTGATTACCATATCCACATAGGAAAAAAGTGAAATGCCATACACTACAATGTAAGGAATATGTAACATACTGGTGGAACGTCCACTTTCCAGAAATATCTTCAAATACGGAATGGTCTGTACAAATAGGAAACCTAATATCACAACCACAATAACTGCAATCATGATCTCCATTACCTTTTGTGCTTTTTCCGGCATGAGATCCACGATCATCTCGATTGCAACGTGGTTACCGCTCCGGAATGCCGCACCTGCTGCCGCAAATGTGATCCACACCATACAGGATGTCTGAACTTCCTCTAACCATGTAAATGGTGCATGAAACACATAACGCCAGATAACCCCGGCAAATGTTAATATGATCAGGATCGCCAGAATGACAGATGCTACGATAACATCTAAATTCGCTAAAAAACTCCATTTGCTCTTTTTCTTATTTTCCATGCTCATCCTCTCCTATTCCTCTGCTCCCATTGCCTTGCGCACTGTATCGTACAGTCCGTCTGACCATCCGAAACGGTCTCCCATCTCATAGAATGGAGCTGCTTTTTCCCGGAAACCTTCCAGCACTTCCTCAGATGGATCGACAACGGTCACTCCCTCGTCGACCATCAGCTGTAAATACTCCTGCTCTGCCTCCTGCAATACCTGATTGTTGTATTCTCCGGCTTCCTGTGCCGTCTCAACAAGCCAGTTCTGCTGTTCCTCTGTAAGGCTGTTAAACCAGTCAGCTGACACCACCCATGTTGTGAAGTTTTTAACATGTCCGTCCAGGATCAGATATGGAGCCACTTCATGCAGCTTTCTTCCATACAGGGTAGCGATCGGATTCTCCGCACCATCAATTGTCTTTGTCTGCAATGCCTGATAAACATCGCCTAATGCCATACCGGTAGAGGTTGCTCCAAGGACATCAAATCCATATGACTGTATCTCATTGGATGGTACGCGGATTTTTAATCCTTTCAGATCATCTACACTGTTTACCGGAACATTGGTAAGTGTATGGCGTTCTCCATACATCCAGTTAGAAGCGATAATTTTTAATCCTTTTTCTTCTAGCTTTTTGCACTGATCCTCATACCAGTCTGATTCGATCAATGTCCAGCACTGATCCCAGTCATCAAAGAGAAATGGTCCAAATAATATTCCCATGTCCTTGATCCCATAATCTGCATAAAACGCTCCGTCTGCAAGCGTGCATACCGGCTCTCCCAAAAGCATGGAATCAATCAAAGATGATTTATCTCCCAGCTGTGAGTCCGGGTACACTTCAATCGCCATTTTTCCACCGGACTTTTCTTTTATGATCTCCTGTGCTCTCTCCCATCCTGCACCGATCGGTTCACTGCTGTTATTCTCAAATGCCACATCCAATACAATCTCCGGTTCTACGGACGATGCTGCATCCGATCCTGTCTGGCTGGCGCTTCCACAGGCAGTTAAAGGCAATAACATCAGGCCTGACAGTATCACTGCTGTCATCTTTTTTAATCTCATAGTGTAAAACCTCCTTTTTCTCCAACCGTTTCTGACTTTTTATTTGTTAATACCGGAAAAATCAAAAACTACTTTTAACATGTCTCCCGGATTGTTTGCAAAGTCTGCAAAAGCCTTTGCTGCATCCTCAAACGGATAGACATTTGTGATGATCTTTTCCAGTGGAGCTTTGCCCTCATGAACAAGATCTATCAACTCTAAGAAGTCTTTTTTCAATGCATTTCTCGAACCAAATACATTCAGTTCTTTTTTCTGGATCAGTGTGAAGTTGAAATCCAGATTCTTTTTTCCGACTCCGATCAATACCATGCGTCCACCGAAACAACATGCATCAATACAATTCTGGAAAGTAGATGGAAGTCCTACAGCCTCGATCGTCACATCAAATCCATTTCCCCCTGTAAGCTCTGCCACTCCTTTGTCAAAATGCTCCGGTGAATCATTCAGCAATGTTCCGTCTACGCCGAACTCTTTTGCCATTTCAAGCTTACCTTCGGATACGTCTGAAATATAAACTGTTGCGCCTTTTGCTTTTGCTGCGATGGCTGCAAGTACGCCGATCGTTCCGGCTCCGACTACAAGCACTTTATCTCCCTCTTTGACATTTGCACGGCTGACACCATGATAACTGATACAGAACGGTTCGATTGCTGCTAAGGTTTTCGGATCCAGACCTTTTCCGTCATACACTCTTTCCACCGGCATTGTGATGTACTCGCGGAAAGCTCCATCCCGCTGGCATCCCATGGTCTGATTATCCATACATGCATTTACGATTCCATGTGTGCAGGAATAACAATGTCCGCAGTTAAAATATGGATTACAGGTAACGATCATTCCCGGTTTGATCCCATATTCATTATTCTCATCTGCCTCAATGACTTCGGCTGAAAATTCGTGTCCCGGGATTCTCGGATAATCAAAATATGCAAATGTTCCACGGTATGATCCAAGATCACTTCCACAGATTCCTCCATATAAAAGTTTTAATAATACTTCTCCTTCTTTTCTCACCGGCATATTGATCTCCTTGATTTCCACTTCGCCTGGTGCGTTGATATACATTGCTTTCATGTGTCATCCTCCTCTTATCCTTTGGTATGCTTTTTATGTTTCTGTCTTTGTACTTATCGTTACATACTATGTTGTATACATCAGATTATAATATCATGTTATTTGCATGTCAATTGTACATGTTGCAAATAATTCTTTATCATATTTTGTCAATAATGCACAATTCACTTTTGTTACCCCTCATCAGGCAGGCTTCGCATTCATTTTGGCAGCTCATTTGTGAATCTGTTGTGTTTATTTTGTCCGTATGCTAGAATGAAAAAGAATATTTAATATTATTTTCTTGTTATGGGAGTATCTGTTATGTCAAAAATGAATTTAAAAACACAGGCTTACAATACGATCCGCCAAAAGATCGTAACCTGTGAATATGCACCGGGAACTTTTTTAAATGAAGAACTTCTCACTACTGAATTAGGTCTGAGCCGCACACCGGTCCGTGATGCGCTAAGCCGTTTAGAGCAGGAGGGATTAATTGAAATAAAACCAAAAAAAGGCATTATCGTAATGCCTCTTTCCATTAATACGATCAATATGATTTTTGAAGTACGGCAATTATATGAGCCGTATATTCTTTTAAATTATGGTAATGCCCTCTCTGTGGAGCGGTTAAAAGATTTTTATAATATTTTCAGTTCCAGTAAAACGAATCATAACTGTTATAATAATAATGATTATTTTTACGAATTAGATACGGAATTTCACAACTTCGTTGTCGATGCGTGCCCAAACACTTATATCCATCAAAACTACAATATGATACAGACACAGGCAGAACGTTTCCGCTATATGACCGGGAATATTTCCGAGAAACGATTAGACGACACTTTTCAGGAACATCTTGACATTATCCGTGCCTGCCTGCGCAACGACTGGCAAGAAGCTGCCAAACAGATGTCAGCACATCTTGAGGAATCAAAAAAGGCAACCTTCCAGCTTATTTTTAGCAGTACTTCTGCGCAATCACTCACGGTATAGGCAACGTTCTGCATTTTTCATAACAACATTGCCTTTTTTATCTATCCATATCAGGTGTCGCATTCACATGATGTTTCGCCTCATGGGGTTTGGTCAAAAGGCACACACACTCCACATGTTTCGTGAACGGAAACATGTCGCAAGGCTGGCACTCGACAGCCTGATACCCATGTCTTGTGAGATATTTTAAATCTCTCGCAAGTGTCTCCGGGTTGCATGACACGTAGACCACTTTTTTCGGTGCAAGTTTTACTACTGAGGATAAAAATGCCTCATCGCTTCCTGATCTCGGTGGATCCATGAAAACAACATCCACTTTTTCGTTCTGCTCCGAAAGCTCTACCATAAATTTTCCGGCATCTGCATTGTAAAACTGTTCATTTTTGATATTGTTCCGTTTTGCATTGATGACCGCATCCCTCACAGCATCACGGTTTAACTCCACGCCGATCACTTCTTTTGCCTGGGACGCAGCGATCAGACCGATCGTTCCGGTTCCACAATATGCATCGATCACTTTCTCTTTTCCGGTCAGTCCCGCATATGTGATTGCTTTGTTATAAAGGATCTCTGTCTGTACCGGATTCACCTGATAAAATGATTTTGGTGAAATACGGAAGGTACAGCCGCAGAGCGTGTCCTCAATATAGCCTTTTCCATAAATGACGGTTTCTTTTTCTCCGAGAACCATGCTGGTCTGTTTATCATTTACGTTAGCCACAACTGTAGTTATTTCTGGATGAAGTTTCCGCAGTGCTTTTACAAAATTGTTTTTGGATGGAAGAATCGGGGAACCGAGCACCAGCACTACCATCACCTCGCCGCTGTGAAAACCACGGCGCACGAGAACATGCCGGAGCAGACCGTATCCGGTGTCCTCATCATAAGTTTTTATTTTAAACGAATGTAAAAGTCCTCTGATATCGCGGATGATAGCGCTTGAAAGTTCATCCTCGATCTCACAGGAATCAATGTTGATGACCTCATGGGTTCCGGCCTTGTATACACCGGAGATCACGCCGCCCGGTGCCGCCTTTGCATGTCCGTTTCCTGCGGTACGTCTGCCTCCGTTTGCATGTTTTCCCCTGCGCTCCACGTCAAACACTGCGTGTACTTTATTTCTGTAATGATACGGATTTTCCATTCCGATGATCGGCAGGACTTTACAGTAATCCCCAATGTTTTTGCGCACATAGGTCTGTTTTTCCTGCAGCTGTTGTTCATAGGACATTCCCTGATAATCACAGCCGCCACATTTTTTTGCATACGGACAGGCTGCTGCCTGTTTCTTTGTATCCTGCGGCGCTTTCTTTGTATCCTGCATTTTCTCTGATTTCCATGCGTATTTTTTCTGCAATGCTCCCGCATTATCTATGATTTTTTTCTTTCCTTTTGTCTGCATGACTGCTCCTTTTATTTTGGCTTGTTACTTTTCATCTCTATGTGTTTATGCTATCATAGGAACCCGTAAGAATCAAAATATTTTTAGTGAGGTTATGAATATGAATTTTATTAAAAAAAACTGGAAAGGTGTGCTGTTATGCCTGATGATTGCGATTCCAAGCTGGATTTTAGGAAAAATTTTCCCAATTGTAGGTGGTCCTGTCTTTGCGATCCTCCTAGGAATGGTCATTACATTATTGGTCAGCGATAAATCTGCTCTACAGAGCGGCATCACATTTGTGTCCAAAAAGATCCTGCAATATGCTGTTATTTTACTTGGTTTTGGAATGAATCTCTCTGTCATCCTGCAGACAGGAAAACAATCGCTTCCAATCATTCTTGCAACGATCACAACATCCCTTGTTGTTGCCTGGGTATTACATAAAATCCTTCATGTTCCCGGAAAAATCTCCACACTCATCGGTGTAGGTTCCTCGATCTGTGGAGGCTCCGCAATTGCAGCTACTGCTCCTGTCATTGACGCTGATGATGAGGAAGTTGCACAATCAATTTCTGTCATTTTCTTTTTCAATATGCTTGCCGCTTTATTTTTTCCTATGCTTGGCACCGTTCTTGGTTTTTCCCAGACAAGCGGAGAAGCTTTCGGTATTTTTGCCGGAACTGCTGTGAATGACACCTCTTCCGTTACCGCTGCTGCCTCCACCTGGGATTCCATGTACAACCTTGGTTCGGCGACTTTGGATAAAGCTGTCACCGTAAAACTTACAAGAACACTGGCAATTATCCCAATCACGCTTGTCCTTGCTTTTCTTCGAACCAGAAAGGAACAAACGGATCATAATAAAGTGGATTTTAAAAAGATTTTTCCAATGTTCATTCTCTATTTTATCATTGCATCCATTATTACAACAATAGCAGTGAACTTCGGTGTTCCTGCAGCTGTTTTCAATCCGCTAAAAACTTTGAGCAAGTTTTTCATCGTTCTTGCCATGAGTGCAATTGGTCTGAATACCAATATTGTGAAATTAGTGAAAACAGGAGCCAAGCCTTTGCTTCTTGGATTCAGCTGCTGGATCGGTATTACCTGTATGAGTTTGCTGATGCAACACGTATTAGGTCTGTGGTAAAATTATGAATCTTTTTGATAGGAGGAAGCGGTTTTCGCTCCTTCTATTTTTGTATTCTGGCAAATAGAAGCGCTATCACCATCAGAAAGCATCCCACAAACACAAAACACCACTGTATTCCGATTTTTGTCAAAAATGCTGAGGCTGACAGCGTCAGAATCTCCACCAGATTCACTCCCATATTAAGCACAGACAGCGTTGCCGCACGCTGGCTGCCACACTCCGCTTCGTCCACAAACTGATTTTCCAAATTCATCAGCAAATATTCCGGAAGATTTAAAAGCAACGGTAATATCAGCATTAGAAGCAGTACGGCTGCCCTGAATTTTACCACTCCAAAAAGAAGAAATGCCACCCCTGCTGCGGCAGCTGTAACTGCGGGCAGTTTTTCCCTACTGGACTTTCCGTTTTTTCCGTCAGACAATTTTCCTAAAATGGGTTCTGCCAGCATCTGTACGGCTGAATAGCTCAAAATGATCAATGACATCCATTCTACCGGCAAACCGCAGTTCTCAAGTTTTACCACATAAAAGAAGTTGATCAGAAGCCATGCGATACTGAAAATCGCCAGCGAAATCACAAACAGAAATGCTTTTTTGTTTTTAAATATCGCTAAAATCTGCCGTATCGAATCCTTTTCCTGCTTTTTCTGCATAGTATCACCGCTATTCTCCTGCTGTCTGCTGTCTGCCTGAAGCCGCATTTCTTTTCTATCTGCAATTATGGTTTTACTGCTTTCACTTCTCAGGTAGAACGAGCACACAACCGCTATAACATCCATGACTACAGTTGTAATCAGTAAACCTTCCATACCGCTTATTTTATAAATCCCGGCATACGCAACTGTACTGATGATAAAACCTGCTGTTCCGAAATTTCCTGCGTGTGCCGTTTTTGCAAGATATCCGTTTTCTCCATACAGAGCGTACAAATACGCGCTTCCCGTCCCGGAGGTAAAGCACGCCGCAATTCCCTCCACAACTGCCTCCACGACAAACAGAACAAGCGACCGGCTCACAAAGGCTGCAAGCAATAAACTTCTCGCGCCAAGCAGCAACACCTGTGCCAGGATCAGGGATTTCCGGTATCCAATTTTATCTGTTATAAATCCTGTTGGAATTTCCCCCAGAAAAATCACGCCAGACAATAATGCCTGAAGGAGGAAAAATACGTGTTCTGACACACCAGCCTGCGTTCTTACCAGCAACGCAACCGGCGCAAAAAAGACAAGTCCATTCAAAAAACAGACTCCATCATAACTATCAAATTTTAATTTTTTCATGAGATATCTCCTTTTTTTCTAATTCGTAATCAGTTGACTGATCTTCTTTTTTGTAACAAAAAAAGATTACATCTGTCTGTAACCTGATCTAAAAACTGTGCCGTCTTTGATCTCTGCCAGTTTTTCCATCATTGAATTAGAAAAATATCAATGTCTCATGTATTTGATAACCTCCGGAGTCTTACTTTTAAAATATACTGTTATTTAAAAACTGTATCAGTGAGAAATGTTCACTGACGTAATTTATACTAACATAACGTATTTCAAATTACAAGTTTCAGTGCCCCTCTCACTTATATACCACCTCTGGAGCTATTATAACAACTCTGCCATATATAACGCAAATAAATCATTACCGTTACCTTTGTTTATACGAAAGGGCAATCTCATTTTCTTCATTTTTGCACGAAAAGACAGCTTTATTTCTTGCAATTCTACACGAAAAGTCTGCCATAACAAGACACATCAGGAAACAATTGTTTCTTTTCCAGATCCATTCCAAATAAAGGCTTTCGACCGTGCTCTTCTCGCACTGCTTTAATATTTTTTCATCACTCTGCAGTGTTTTCAAATTCTCCTTCCAACCGGAAAAATCGGACCATTTTCCCGGAATTAAGTCTGTAAACCAGCTTAGATTTCGTTTGTATTCGTAATGAAGGATCTGACCGTCTAATCCATATCTGCTGATAAATTCTGCCGCAGTCCTGTTAATCGCTTTCGACTTGTCTGTATAGAGCAGACTGATTTTGTCATAGCAGATTTCCTGTTGATTATTTTCTGATGAGCCTGTCTGCTGGTTTCCGTTGCTTCCAGTTTGTGTTCCGGAAGCTGTCTCATCGTTTGCAACGCTCTGACATAGCATTATATTTTGTGGTTCTTTTACGATACCGCGCACAGTAAGCTCTCTTCCGTTGTATAGGATCTGCTGTCCTTCCACCTCTGTTCCACCAAACAACTGCTCCGCTAAGGATGCACCTAGGATGCAGCCCTCTGTGTCGCTTTCCGGCAGATTTTTTCCCCACGGAAGGACGGAGTGGGAATCTCCACAGAGTAGCAGGATATCCACGTTACTGCTACGTTCGTTTATAACGGCTTTCACTACCTGATTTTTCCGCTCTGTCCACGCTGTGAATGTCTCTGCGGATGCCGTATCCTGCCGGATTGACGATATTTCGCTCTGGGTAAACTTGTCTTCCCCAGACTGGATTGTGATGATATTGGAGAAATCCTCCGTTTTATTATGATAGACGTATGCAAATACCAAAAATACAGCTCCAAATAATCCAAAAGCCAGACTTGCAATCCCTTTTCCGTAACTTATTTTTTTCATTGTTCTGTCCTTACTCCGTCATCCGCACAACATCCCCGTTTCCAACCGTCCGATCAGAATCTGTGATGATCTGGCAGTCCGCACTCAGTGAGTTTCCGCTTACCGCTGCATAACTGCTATTTTTATCTAAAATCTGCACTTCCGCCTTCCTCGCGATATACTGCTCTCCGAGCACTGTATTTTCCGTCTCTAAGAGTAACACATACGCTTTGTTATTTTCCTGCCAAACGGCTGTAACCGGCACAAGGTAATCATAGCTTTCCGATTTTCTTGTGGCAGTCATCTGTGCGCTCTCACCCGGCAAGAAATCATCCCCCTGCATAGCAATTGACACTTTTATGCTGCTTCCGTCTTTCGATGTTTCCAGGGAAACAATGCTGCAATCAGATGTTTCCTTACCGACACCGGTAATCGTTGCATTATCTCCCACTGAGAGATATTCCCTGTTTTTGCTGTCCGTTGTCGTAGTAAAAAAAAGTCCGCTCTGCTCATCGCTCATGACAACTGCCGCCGTGTCTGTTGTTTTCTGCCCGGTTTCCACACATACTTTTGTAATAATCCCGAAGGATGGTGCAGTTATCTCTCCGTTCTGCTGCTTTAGGGTTTTCAGCTTTTCTAACTGTTTCTGGAACTGCTCTAAAGAAATGGCGTTGATTTCCTGCGTGTGATCGATGTCTGCAGACAGACCTGCATCTTCTACCGCGCGCTCTGCGGCTTTCTTTGCATCCTCTGCAGTACTTGTATTGGATTCCAGCTGTTCCTGCTTCTCCTCTAATGCGACGCTGGCAGAGTCAAGTGCCGCCTGCTTTTCAGTAACTTTTGCCTGAATTGTGTCGTATGTGTTCTGCTTTTCCTGCACAGCTTCTTCTAACTGCTGGAGCTTCTGTGTTATGGTTGAATTTGTATCTTTCTTTTCTGCTTCGCCTGTCTGATCTGCGGTATTTTTACTTTGCTCTGCCGCAGCTGCATCCTTCACATTTTGCAGTTCCTCTTTGACTGCATTCAGCTCCTTCTCCGCCTGTGCGAGTGCATCCTTCGCACTGTTTAATTCCTTCTCTGCCTGACTTTTCGCATCCGCCGCTTTCTGCAATGCCTCATTTGCCTTCCCATCGGAAACTGTATTCTTCGCTATCGTTTCCTCATAATCTTCCTGCGCACGCTTTAACTCCAGCTGCTGCTTTGCGTCTGCCTGCGCTTTATTTTTCTTCAGGGAATCATTTTCAAGCTGAAGCTTTTTGATCTGGTTCTGCAGCTCATAAATCTGATCTTCCAGACTGTCCATATCAAGTGCAAAAAGAGTTTCTCCTTCCCCGATGCTTTCTCCCGTATGCACATTGACCTGTGCAACCAGAATTCCTTCCTCTGTGACAATCGCTTTCTCGCCGCCTGCCTCCACGGTTCCCGATGCCATAACCGTGTGCTCGATCTTTCCGGGTGACGGAGCTGATGCCGTTACCTGTGGGACAGTGATGGATGCCACCACCCGCGATGCAATCGTGAAAACCAGCATGACCGCAAGTAAACCAGCCAGCCCTTTTAACCAGAAAATTCCCGATTTTCCGGTTACTGCTATTTCATTTTCCGAATTTTTGTTTTTTCTTATATTTTTCATATTCTCAATTACATTCTGCTCCTGCACTATTCCTTCGCTCCCGCCATCGCAATTCCCTGCTCCAGATAGTCCTGTCCTGCCAGAAAAACAAACATCGCGGGCAGGATCGTCACCAGTGATGCACAGAGTGAAAATCCTGCGTTCTGGCTCGTGATCTCCGGCAGAAAAAGTGACAACGGCCAGAGACTTTTTGTTTTCAAAAACGTCATCGGCTGCTCTAACATGCTAAAACAGTCCAAAAACGAAAATACCAGTGCCGACAGGATGCCCGGACTTCCAAGCGGTATGCCGATCCGCAAAAAAATCTGGAATTCTCCCGCCCCGTCCATACGTGCCGCCTCCATGACATTTTCCGGTATTCCACGGAAAAAGCGGTACATAATAAAGACGGAAAACGTTGCAAAAATTCCGGGCAAAACGACTGCCTGCGGTCTGTCCAGCATTCCCAGACGGTTTAACACCAGATACTGCGACAACATCGTGACCTGAAACGGCATCATCATCACGAGAATGAACAGCCGGTAAACTGTTTTTCTTCCGCGGAAAGAATACCGAGCCAGCCCCCACGCTGCCGGCATGCCAAAAAGCATCTGCCCTGCCAGAATTGCCCCCGTGTAAAAAATCGAGTTCCAGAACATCTGAAAATATTCTGGTGAATCGAAAAGAAGCTCCACAACATTCTGCAACGTCGGGTATTGTGGCAGAAGATGCCAGATAGCAAGCCCATCTCCCTTTCCGAGTGCAGGTACGATGCACGTATAGATTTCATGGTTTCCCATAAAAGTGCCGACAAGCAGAAAAAGAACTGGAGCAAGGCACAAGCCTGCTGTCAGAATCAGAATGCATGTTATTATTATTCTCTTCATGAAATTCTTCTTTCTATATTTATATTGTACATCTTCCTTTTTATCTGCTGTCTCCTGTTCATTATCCTTCCCGCTCCCAGCTTCGCTCAAGTAACAGCACAAACACCGCAATTACAAGCGCGAGCATCACAGATGCCGCCGCCATCTTATCCACCGAGAGCGTCTGGAACCAGTTGTTGAACACATGCTGCAACAGATAAATATTTTCCTGCGGATAGCTGCCTGCTGCCATGTAAACCTCCCGGAACGCTTTAAATGAATTTAAAACCGACAAAATGACAACGGTAAATGCCACCGGGCGGAGATTCGGAAGTGTGATATAGAAAAACTTTTTCCATTTTCCGGCTCCGTCCACCTCTGCCGCCTCATAAATCCCCTGTGGGATTGCGGAAAGCCCCGCCATCCAGAGCACAATATCGTATCCTAAATATTTCCAGACATAGCTGAATACGAGGATTCCAAATGCGGCATCGGTGTTCATCCAGTCTACCTCCTGCACCGACAAAACGTTTAAAATCTGCCCGATTCCGCTCATTCCTGACAGCGCATGGATCGCACTGTTCACAAATCCGTGGCTGTCAAAAAGAATCTTCCACAGTACGACCACACTTGCCGCCGGGATTGCCATCGGAAGCAGATACATACTTTTAAGTGCCGCTGCACTGCCCCGGTAAAACTGTTCCATCGTCACATCCCGGTGTTTTTTCTTTTTCTCTGCCAAAATCAAAACCTGCTGCAACAGCATTGCCAGGATCAGCGATAATAGCAACAGGCATGGAATACAGGTAACCACAAAACGCAGTGTATTTTTCGCTGCAAGATTAAACGCATCATTTTTTATCACCTGCGCGTAGTTACTGATCCCGACGAAACTGCCATCCACGGTCTGGAAAAAAGAGCGCCGCACCACATCTGCAAATGGGATCAGTCCAAACACCGATACTCCCAGAAATTCGGGCAACAGAAAATACCAGCCGGGATTTCGCTTTTTTCTGATTTTATGTCTTTTCATCCTCATGCCTTTCTCATAGCCTGCTGCAATCTCCCATCCTCTTCCTTTTTTACTGCTGCTCTGCAAGATACAGATTCACTTTCTTCGTGATCTCATTTACCGTTTCTTCGAGGTTCTGCTCTCCTTTTACATAGCTTGTTCCCCGTTCGATCACAAGATTCTGGATCGTACGGTCTGTGAGTGCTGACTGCTCCACTGCTTCCAGCTGCGCTAAAATCGCATCTGCTTCCTCCTGTGTCATGGAGCGGTATTCAATCGTATACATTTTGTCGCTTCCATCCCTGTTAAATGCCATGCTTGTTTCCGTCCGTCCCATCAATGCATTGATCTGATTCTTTAAAGCTGCCTCATTCACCGGAATTCCGTTGCTGGAAGCTCCTGCCTCTTTGCCGAGCAATGTTTTCACAAATGCTTTTCCTGCATCCTCATTGCCTCCTGATACCACACCTGCCTGTAAAAATGGGACATAGGTAGAAATTCCACCATTCGACAATGCACCATAAACCGCTCCGTCCGTCGACCCTGCACTCAACATCAACTGGAAATCCTCGACATCTGCAATGGTTCCAAATTCCACTTTACATGTCTCTGTAAATAAATCCATGCTGTCTAATGTTCCATAACGGTATCCATCGCACATTCCGCTCTCAAAAAAATTGCCATAGGATTCAATATCGCTGTGATCATCCACATCATAAATACGTTTCACCTGTGTCAGATAATCGGAAACTTTCGTTTCATCCAGACTTCCGTCCTCTTTTACCCAGTTTTTGGAATCTACATTGTAAAAATCAAGCAGTAACTCTTCCGCCATCTTCTGCTGTACCACATAAGTCGTACTTTTGTCCTTTGCCAGGGTTTCGATGCGGTCTGCAAGTGCCTGCGTGGACTTTCCTGCATCTACCGTCTGCTGATCTGACGTGATAAATGATACTAAGAAACGTGTCGGAATCGCATATATCTTTCCATCCTTTGTGCTGTCTTTCACAATGGAATCCACAAGTCCATCCGAAGCCTTTACCTCATCCACAACATCACTGATATCTGTTAAAATTCCTTTTTCCACATAGCTGTCCACCGGCATTCCATCTAAGATAAGCACATCCGGTCCATTTCCTGCCAGGATATCCGTGCTCAACGTCTTCAATGCGTCCTCTAACGTCACTCCATTATCATCCGTCATGCCAATTTCAAGGTTTACATAAATATCTGCATACTGCTGACGGAAAATATTGACTGCCTGACGCAGCGTATCGGAATCCTGCAATGCATAAATATTGAGTTCCTGATTCAGGTTGGCAGACGCGTCTGCATCGTAGGTGTAGCTGTAGAGTGCACCCTCCATTCCGTTATTTCCTGCCACAAAAAGATGCGTCTCATCCTGCATATACACTCCGTAAAAAATCGCACCGCTGTTGCTCAATGCAGTCTGCTCGCCCTGTACCAGCTCCTCCACAACTGCTCCACCTGTTGTATAGTGGAAAATTCCTTTATAATCTGCAAAAATAATACTGTTATCATTCTCCGCTTTTGCAAACGTCACCGGAAGTCCGGTATCGGTATTTCGATAAACGAGGTTATCATCTGAGCAGATCTGCTCAGTCAATGCGGTCAGCTCGTCCGTCTCTTTTCCGGTTGTCGTGTCATAGCAAAGCACCTTGTCACTTGTGACGATATAGCAATTCGTTCCAACCACATCAAAATAAGGAATATAGGTATCCTCATCGATTTCAAATGTCACTGTTTTGCTTCCATCTGTACAGTCAATTCCATACAAACCGCCCAATGTATCGCGTACGATCAGCTGTTTGTTACTGTCAAATGCTGCAACTGATACAAAGGCATCTTCTGCGGGCATTTCAATTGAAAATGTATGTGTGCTTCCGTCCGCGTCCACAATTGTAACCGGACATAATCCGTTTTCTGTGTAATCAAGAAACGCAACTGTTCCATCCTCTGCGACTGCGACATCGCCATAAGAGATATCTTCAAGCGGTGTTGTCTCCCAGCTGCCGCCTCCATCACTGCTTTTTGCCACATAGATGCTATAATCTGCATCCTGCCCTACAACTTCAAGTGTTCCATCTGACAGTGCTTTGAACTGTAAAATACTGTTGATCTCTTCTGGAAGTGCTACTTTTGATTCAATAAATCTTCCTTTGCCGCTTCCTGCGCTGCCGTTGCCACCCGCGCTGTTGCTTTCTGTTCCATCTGTGCTTCTGGCTGTATTTTTTCCGCATCCAGTGAGCATTCCTGCTATCAATGTCATCAGAAGAACTAAAACCATTGTGACAACTGACATGCTTAGTTTTTGCCTGTTTTTTATCTTTGCATTTTTCATTTTGTTTTTATGACCTTTCTTTTTTATTTTGCTTTTATGATTGCAGCTTCGCAATCATTGCCAGAATAAGCAGCTGTTCCTCTGCTTTGGCATTCTACATGTAGTATTTTTCGTTTCTGGTTTTATCTTATAGAAGAAATCTTAGAAAAATCTTTAAATTTGGCTTTAATTTATCTGTTACATTTCAAAATAATCTACAATTTAAAGATTTTTCTAAGATTTCTATGCTATACTCATCCTTATAAATCTTAGGAGACATTACCATGCGTATTTTATTGATCGAAGATGATCTGAATTTTTGTGAAACCCTGCGTTTTCAATTGGAGCAGGAAGCTTATGAGGTAGATGTATGCCACGACGGAAGAGACGGTCTTGACCTCTTCTTACAGGACGCGCACGACATTGTCCTGCTCGACCGCATGCTCCCGACTATGAATGGTCTGCTCGTGCTGCAAAAAGCTAGACAGGCCGGAATTTCCACGCCTGTCATACTGATCACCGCCCTCGGCGAACTTTACGACCGGATTGAAGGGCTGGATGCCGGTGCAGACGATTACATTGTAAAACCATTCGCCTTCGAAGAACTGACCGCCCGCATCCGCTCCCTCGGCAGACGCAGCGGCAAATGGGAAGATGACAATTTACTTACCATCTGCGACATCAGTTATGACTGCAACGCGAGACTGCTAAGTGGATCTACTGGCTCCATCCGGCTCTCCGGTCGTGAGGGCAGATTGCTTGAAGTTCTTCTGCGAAGTTTTGAGCTCGTCATCCGCCGTGAAGTACTTCTTAGCCGTGTCTGGGGCGTGGATGCAGAAGTGGAGGATTGTAACCTTGACACTTACATCCATTACCTGCGCAAGCGGCTCTCCTACGTTGGAAGCACGCTTGCCTTAAAAACCATCCGCGGTGTCGGATATACGCTGGCTTCCTCCTGATCCCTGATTTTCCATATAAGATCATGAAGCTTCTGTATAGCTGCCGTTACTTTTCAATTATTTTATCCTTATTGCAATTTACAGATACCTTTTTTCACTATCCTATCTGCTTTATGTACATTATCAGGAGGTTTCTCATGTTTCCACACTTCACCTTTTCCGGCACAGCCTATCAGGCTTTGCATCGCAAACTCACCTTATTTTGTACCTGCGTCACACAGATCATTCTCCTTGCCTTAAGTGCTCTGTGTGTTTTTGTTGCAGAAAAAAATATAAAGCAGGGAAACGAAACCGCTTTTCTCACAGAGACAAGTTCTGTCATTTCCCATTTGCAGGAGCAGGATGTCATCTCACACCAGTGGTTAAACCAGTTACAGGAAAACAGTTCTATCCAGATTTATCTTTATGAGAATGGGACTCCACTCTTTTATGACCAGTATCATCAGACAACTGCAGACGAGCAATTATGTGAAAATGCACTTCTCGCCGCAGAAGAGCTTACCGGGAACCCTCCTTTTTTCACGAAAAATAAAAGGCTTTCCTCGCATACGGAATATCAGTTCAACTCCGGCGATAACATTCCCTACATTGCATCCGTCGGCAGTATCCCAAAAGGCGGCAGCTACTTAAACTTTCTGATCCTGCGCTCGCTCGCCGAACAGTCTCACCAGATGCTGTCGTTAAGAATTATCGTGATCATTGCAAATATTGCCGCATTTTTACTGCTGTTTCTCTTTTTCCACTTCTTCATCCGAAAAATGTTAGAACCAGTCGAAACTGCACAGAAAAAGCAGACACAATTCATCGCCTCCGCCTCCCACGAGCTACGCACCCCATTAGCGGTTGTCCGCTCCAGCTTGGAATCCATTGAAAAATGTTCAAATGAAGCGGAACGAAACCACTTTCTCCATCTGATGTCCGAAGAGACCGTCCACATGAAACGTCTGATTGACGATATGCTGCTGCTCGCAAATTCGGATGCTGACACGCTCACCATCAAACCGGAAGCCTGCCAGCCCGATTTGCTGCTCTTAGACACTTATGAAAAGTTCGAACCACTGGCAAAGAAAAACGGGCTTCACCTTATCCTCACTCTGCCGGAAGAAATTCTCCCGGACTGCTTCTGTGATATCCACCGCACAGAACAGATTTTTTCCATTATCGTGGATAATGCACTCTGTTACACACCATCCGGTGGAAAAGTGACACTCTCCTGCCATGCTGAAAATGAAATGCTTTGTTTTCTATTCGAAGATACCGGATGTGGAATTTCAGAGGAAAAGAAATCCCATATTTTCGAACGATTTTACCGCGCCGACGATGCCCATACCGACAGAGAACACTTTGGACTTGGACTCTGCATTGCGAAAGAGCTCACCGAAAAGCAAAATGGGAACATCCAGGTTGTGGATGCTCCCATTTCCGGCAGCTGCTTTATGGTACAATTGCCATGTGCACTTTAATTTTTATGTGATCTCTACGCTCTCCTGTCAGGTTATATTTTTCCTGTTATTCCACATTTTTCAGTGCCTGATCCATCGGAATACGCTTGATCCTTCTGAAATCCAATACCATGACAAGCAGATATCCGATCAGTATAAACAGGAACATTTTCACATAGCCCATCGTGCTTATGCGAAAAGCGTACCATCCACTGTAGGAAAAGAGCATGATCCTCCAGACAGCCTTCATGATGACGACACCTAAAATCACGCTGACAACATCGATCACCACAAGAACGATGGTTGTAGACAACAGATATAAGCTTGCAATCTCCCGGTTCTCATAGCCCAGGATTTTTGTCATGGAAATTGCATTTTCGTTCTTCTCGATGATCAGCTTCGTGAGCAGGTAAATCAATACTGCGGATAACAGGATGCACAGATACTGGAAGTAGGTCATATAAGAGCCCATGGAATGATCGAGCTGATCACACATTTTCGTAATGTCATGTTCTGTGATGACGGTTGCGATTTCATCCTCATCAATATCTGTGATCTCTGAATCCGAGAGATAGCCTGTGAATGCATCACTGTCCATGTCAAAGATTTCACAATACTGCTCATTGGACAGAAATACTGCCAGCGCCTGACTGTGATCATAGATTCCTGCAACCTCAAACTCATACTGTTTGTTCTCATATTTTTCGTCAAGAACCACTGTGTCACCCACGCTCAGGCTGTATTTATCTGCATAGGAAGCAGAAATATATGCCTCGTTTCCTTTCAGGGCAGACAGGTCACTGATTTTCACATACCGGCTGTCATCCTCGATTCCGTAGACAGAAATCTCCTCATCTAACGTATCGCTCTTGTGCTGCAGAGATGTCATATTGAATTTCTCTGCATCCTTATTATCCGTTGTGATAATGTCTCCATCCTCATTCTCATAAGACTTTAACACATACTGATAATTCGTGAACATCATATCTGAAACATTGGATTTGTAATAGTCGAGCGTCTCCGGCATACCGACCGCCATTGCGAGCATAATGCCGATAAACCAGATCCCCACAAATAAAATCAGGTAATTCGTCACGTTCTGGAACATGATACGCAGGCGGAAACGGCTTAAAAAGCTCCATTTTGGCAGGCGCATCGCTTTTTTACGTTTTGTTTTTTTCAGATCATGGCGTAAAAACTGTAATGGTGTATGCCGCATCATTTTTATAATGACGATGAGATTGACCACAAGCATTAAAACAACCGGAATGATCGTTGTCTTGAAAAAGGCATCCGGGTTCCAGACTGTCTGATAAGTCGGAAGACTGTAGCTGTTATAATACATGCCGACAACCACATTTTTAAATACGGTATAGCCGAGGATATTTCCAACGCACGCTGCGAGAAGTGTCACGATCACCGGCATGGAAATATAATGTCTGACCAGTTCACCTCTCGTATAACCAGAAGCTCTCAGTGTTCCGATCGTAGAAGCCTCCTTCACGATCGTATTGCTGATGGTCACTGCAAAAATAAATGCAATGATCACGATCAAAATATCCAGTAAAACACCACCCATAGCTTTGTCTGAACCCATATCATCCGTTGCAAAATTAATAGCCGGATTTGCATAGCGCGGCATATAGTCCTCTAACTCTATGTCAGCACACACAACCTGTGTGAGCAGTGCTTTCATGAAATCATCGGATTTTGCTTTCTGCTCCACTTCATCTGCAGGAGTATCCACATAATTCCATGTGTAAGAATAATGAACAGTTTTATGTAAACTATCAAATCCTTCCTGTGTGACCATAGCCACATCGAATTTGATCGCATCAAACATCATATCCGTTGACTTCTCATGCAGTGTCGCATAATTGACATAGGCGATCAGTCCGACAACTTTGAACCTCTGCCCGCTGACAGAAATCTCATCTCCCACTTTGACGCCGACATTGTCTGCATGCATACGGTCAATTGCGATTTCATCCGCTTTTTCCGGAAATGCTCCGTCAAGCAGGCAGGCAAGATCCACGTTATCATTTTTTGCATAGACACGGATGTTTCCTTCTGCCTCGCCGTCGTTGTTGTAATCTTCCTCCTCATTTCGGAAGAAGTTCTCATATACTTTTACCGGAACTTCTGTAAAATCAGGATCGTTTAACTCATATTTTTCTTCTGCGTCAGCATATTTATCATCGATTTCCTCTACGATTTTATCCCATGCCTTGTCGTAGGTTTCCGGATAAGCCTTTTCATCCAACTTTTCGTCCAGCTCTTTTTTTGCTTTGTCAAGATAATACTGTCTGACATCCGCTTTTGTTCCTATCTCGATAGCAGCGAGTAACGTCTCATCTGCCTTTTTGTTCAGCTCAAAATGTCCATCCTCTAACTTGTATTTTGTCACACCCTCATTTGCTGCAACGAGCATACTCTCATTTGCAACATACATACCGGAAACAAAGCCGATCGTGAGGATCAGGAATAATGCCACCACAAGATATTTTTTCCAGTCACCTAGCAATTCACGCGGAATACGTCTGATGAGCGGATTTTTAATTTTTTTCTTTTTCATGACTGCCACACTCCTTACCACTCAAGATCTGCCGCTGAAATCCTATGTTCATTTCTCTCGTTGTGGCGCACGGCTCCATCACGAAGTTTGATGACATGATCTGCCATGTTTCTGATCGCTTCGTTGTGCGTTACCATGATGATCGTATTTCCATATTTTTTGTTTACATCTTCGATCAGTTTTAAAATCTCTTTGGAGGTGTTATAGTCCAACGCTCCGGTCGGCTCATCGCAGAGCAGGATATCCGGGTTTTTCACAATCGCACGACCGATGGAAACACGCTGCTGCTGACCGCCGGACAACTGGTTCGGCAGCTTGTATCGGTGCTCGTAAAGTCCAAGTGTATGTAACAGGTCGTCGATATCCAACGCATTGTCAGAAAGGTACGCTCCGACCTCAATGTTTTCCTTCACGTTCAGATTGGCGATCAGATTGTACATCTGAAATACATAACCGAGATGTTTTCTGCGATACTGGGTTAGTTTCTTCTCACTCATATCCTCAAGCTTATCGCCGTTAATTGAGATATAACCGGAATCCGCACTGTCGATTCCTCCGATAATATTTAATAAAGTTGATTTTCCGGAACCGGACGGTCCAAGCAGAACGCAGAATTCTCCTTTTGCCACGGAAAAGTTCATTCCGCGCAATACTTCCTGACGTGTTTCTCCACTTCCAAAACCTTTTTTCAGGTCAACGATCTCCAAAAATTTTTTCTCTTCCTCTGACATATGCTCCCCTTTTCAAAAAACGTATTTGGCAACTGCCATTTTTGGTGTTTTAGTTAGTCATAACTAATCTTGAGAGGATTATAGCACATGATATGGGGGATACAAGGAAGAGATATAGTTGTTGAGAAATTTTGTCAGTTACAACAAGAATTTTAATTCCATAAATATGATTGCACCATCTATATTTTATGCTATGATACTATTAGTTAGATTTCCATTTTTTACGATATGGAGTGTTTTTATGAATAACCAAAGCGTTATGATCCCTTTGAAAAAATATCAAGTGCTCCCAAAATCTATTGTCTTGAATAAATATAAACACAAAACATTCGAGGAACGCGTTGCTGAATATAACGGTGAAATTTCAGTTTGTGATTTTGATTGGGGAGAACCTGTCGGAAAAGAAATATTATAATTGAGAAACAAGGAGGCTTCCCATGACCGAAACCCTATCGAAAGCCTGGTCATTATTTGACGCAGGCAATTACACTGATGCAGAAACGCTTTATAAAGAATGTTATGCAAAGATTCCTTCCACCGACCATGACAATTACTGGCAGGTTCTCATGGGATTGATTTATGTAGAAAGCTTTCAGGAACATTTTGCAGAGGCTCGTACTTACGCTTCGCAGTTGATTTCGTGTGCAATTGATCACGAAGAAAAACACATTGCAATCCATCAGGCAGGCATGATCGAACGGATGGCAGGTGTGTATGACAAGGCTATGAACTTATTTTTACAGGAAGAAGCACTCATTGAAAAAAATTTCCCGGATGATGCACTTGCCCGCTCTGCAAATCTCTATGAGCAGGGCTATGTTTCCATGAAGCTTCATGATCTTCCTCTCGCAGAAAAAAACATGCTTTCAGCCTTAGATTTTGCTGAAAAGTCGAACGATCTTATCTCCATCGGCTGTGCTTACCGCGGTCTTGGGGAAATCCTGAAAGCGTCAGAAAAAGCAGAGGATGCGGCTGTCTATTTTGAAAAAGCTATCACCGCTTTCCAGAAAGCCGGAGATACCTACGGTGTGGAAGAAGTAAAAGAACTCATGTCAAAATAACATCTTACATAAACATACTTATGTTCACCACATCCGTTTTTAAATGGAACATATTTTTCAAAAAATATGCATGTTTAGTTTGACTCTCTGTTCACTTGTACCTTGTTCCAGTAACGCCTCTCTCTTCGCATCCTGCAATATTCAGATGCGTCTGTCCCCACTGCTGCATCGCTTCAATGATCGGTGCCAGCGTCCTGCCAAAATCAGTCATACTGTACTCCGTCTTTGGCGGCACAACCGGATAAACTGTTCTCCGGATCAGCCCGTCTTTCTCTAATTCCCGAAGCTGCTGCGTCAACATCTTATCCGTTGCCTTCGGCATTCTTTTATGTAACTCACTATAACGTAACGTCTCCTTCATCAAATGATATAAAATAATTGACTTATATTTTCCGCCGATCATCGACAGTGTTCCCGCAACCGGACATGTAAACTCTTTCTCTGCCATTTTTCTCTCCCTGCAAAATCTTTACTTACTTTTTAGATAGTATATTCCAAAAAAGTGCATACTTGCTAAAAAGTCTAAATAAAATATAATTATAGCATGGATATCCAATAACGCAAGAAAACGATGAAAGGAATAGAATGTTTATGGAATTATTAGATATTATGAACGAACGCTTCTCTGTCAGAAAATACGTTGACAAACCAGTAGAACCTGAAAAACTGGATAAAATTTTAAACGCTGCACACGCAGCCCCTACTGCTGCCAATCAGCAGCCTGTAAAACTGCTTGTCGTACTGAGTCCGGAAGGTCTTGGAAAACTTGGAAAAGCAGCTAATATTTATGGCGCACCTGTCGCTGTCATTGTCTGTGCCGACAAAACAAAAGCATGGAAACGTCCTTTTGACGGAATGCAGACAACCGATATTGACGCATCCATTTTAACAGACCACATGATGTTAGAAGCTGTCGAACAGGGACTTGGAACTGTCTGGATCTGTTATTTCAAACCGGATGTGCTAAAAGAGGAATTCAAACTTCCTGACTCCTTAGAACCGATCAATATTCTCGCCATCGGTTATGCAGATGCCAGTGTGGTAAAACCAGCCAAAGACCGTATTCCTGTAAAAGAATTAGTGGAATACCTGTAAAATTGTCAAAAACAAAAAGTAAGCCGGGGGCATATCACTCAATCCTGCCTCCGGCTCTTTTATGCAATTTCTTTGCATTTCTCTCCATCTCATAGCACATACACGTTACTCTGTCAAAGTGCAAGTGCAATGCCAGAATTATTATATATTGTTTCCAAGTGTGCAAAAAATCCAACGACTTATACATGTTTCATAATTTTCACCAGCCGACTCGTGCCAAGCCGGTCTGCGCCAAGTTCAATAAATTTTTCTGCATCCGCAAAAGAAGAAATTCCTCCGGCTGCCTTTACTTTCACGTTCGCACCAACGTATTTTCTCATCAACGCTACATCCCACGCTGTTGCTCCTGCGGTGGAAAATCCTGTGGAGGTCTTAATGAACTCTGCGCCTGCATTCGTCACGATCTCACACATCTTGATCTTCTCCTCATCTGTCAGAAGGCATGTCTCAATGATCACTTTTAAGGTTTTTCCACTGCATGCCTCATGAACTTTTCGGATTTCCTGTTCGATTTCATCATACCGTTTGTCTTTTAAAAATCCGATATTAATGACCATATCAATCTCTTCTGCTCCGTTTGCGACCGCATCCCTGGTCTCGAAAATTTTCGTCGCCGTTGTGTGGTATCCGTTTGGGAATCCGATCACCGTACAGATCGGCAGTTTCCCATCGACATACTCTGCCGCCTGTTTCACATAACAAGCCGGGATACAGGCAGAAGCGCATCCATATTTTATTCCATCGTCTAAAATCTGCCGGATTTCCTCCCATGTTGCAGTCTGTGAAAGCAGTGTGTGATCTACTCTGCTTAAAATATCTTTTTTATCCATATTTTTCCTTTCTACTGCCGGCTGTTCAGGCATCGTATTGCTTACTCATCATGCAAAGATGCATTTCTTGATTTTCTGCTTTATTTTGCTTTCCCAATATGCCAGCACATCAGTATTTTCCACTCTTCTCTCACTTCAGTATTTCACGTTCTTATGTCACTTCAACTCTGCAAGCAAAGACGTACCAATCGTGCCTTCCGGCATCTGCACACCAAAATTATCTGCAATTGTTGCCCCGATCACTGCAAATGTATCCTGATCTTCAAGCTTTCCTGATCCCTTCATGGAAGGCGAATATGCAACAAACATCACCTGTTCCCTGGTGTGGTCTGTTCCCTTATAGGTTGGATCATTTCCGTGATCTGCCGTAATGATAAGAAGATCATCTTCCCGAAGTACCTTAAGAAGTTCGCCGAGTTTCACGTCAAAGCGTTCCAGTTCCTCTGCGTATCCTTTTACGTTTCTTCTGTGTCCCCAAAGTGCATCAAAATCTACCAGATTCACAAAACAAAGTCCGGTAAAATCGCGCTCTGCGATCTCGATCGTCTGCTCCATTCCATGTACCGAGCTTTTGGACTTATTGGATTCCGTGATTCCTTCCCCGTCAAAAATATCCCGGATTTTTCCGACAGAGATCACATCATATCCGGCGTCTTTTAACGCATTTAATGCGGTTCTTCCATATGGCTTTAAGGCATAATCATGACGGTTGCTGGTGCGGACAAACTCACCTTTTTTCTTTCCAACATAAGGTCTTGCAATGACACGCCCAACTTTCCATTCATCTTTCATGGTGATCTCTCTGGCGATCTCACAGCAGCGGTAAAGTTCCTTTAGCCCAAACGTTTCCTCGTTTCCACAGATCTGAAGAACCGAATCCGCAGATGTATACACGATCATGTGCCCGGTTGCGATCTCTTCCTCGCCCAGTTCCTCTAAGATTTCGGTTCCACTCGCACTCTTGTTTCCAATCACTTTGTGACCGGTACGTTTTTCCAGTTCATCGATCAGTTCCTTTGGAAAACCGTGCTCGGTAAACGTCAAAAATGGCTTGGTAATATGAAGTCCCATCATCTCCCAGTGTCCGGTCATGGTATCTTTTCCGTTGCTCGCCTCAGAGAGCCTTGTAAAATATCCCATTGGTTTTTCCACCGGTGCGATATTCTTCAGCTCTTTTAAATTGGCAATTCCAAGTTTCTGCATATTCGGAATTGAAAGATTGCCCACCGTCTCCGCAATATGTCCTAACGTGTCGGTTCCCGCATCGCCAAAACGTTCTGCATCTTTTGCTCCACCGATTCCACAGGAATCAACTACAATTGTAAAAATTCTACGGTACTTTTTTGCTTCCATGATTCTCACACCCCATTTTCTGTTCTCCATTGAAATCTGCTTTTCAGGTAAAACTTTTCCCGCTCACGCATTATTTTTCACGGTCTGCCCTGATCAGTCTGCGGATCGCCTCCACGCCGACCGTCACTGCTGCCTCCGTGTCATGAACGATCGGATTATCCATGCCGAGGGCATTGCGCTCCTGATTTCCCATAACAAGAAAATCAGAACCACAGCGGACTTTCAGATGCGCAGCCACAATAAACAATGCCGCTGATTCCATCTCAGACGCCTTGCAGCCCAGACGTTTCCATGCCTCCCACTTATTCAAAAGTTCATAGCTTACGGGCATGCGCTCCGGCTCATGCTGTCCGTAAAATGCATCTTTGCACTGGACTACTCCGGTATGATAAGTAAACCCCAGTTCCTTTGCTGCCGCAACAAGTGCATTTGCCACCTCAAGATCTGCCACTGCCGGATACTCGATCGGTGCGTATTCCCTGCTGGTTCCTTCCATGCGGACTGCTCCGGTAGCGATCACAATATCACCGCCCTTGACATCCAGATCGATTCCGCCACATGTTCCAACACGCACAAATGTATCTGCACCGCACTGCACCAGTTCCTCCATCGCAATTGATGCGGACGGGCCGCCAATCCCGGTGGATGTCACACTGACATTCTCACCTTCCAGATAGCCTGTGTAGGTGACAAACTCCCTGCTGTCTGCCACAAGTTTTGCATCCTCAAAATGTTTTGCGATCTTCTCACACCGCTTCGGATCTCCCGGCAGGATCACATAACGCCCCACATCCCCCGGTCTGATCTGTAAATGATACTGTAACCCAGCTTCTCCTGAATAGTTCTGCATACCCCCACACCTTTCTTTTTATCTGTCGTTTTCCATTCTCCAGCTGATACATCTCTGAAGATATTCCACATATTCCGGATTTTTGCACATGCCTTTTCCCGGAGTATCCGAAATCTTGGCAACATCCATTCCATTACACTTGGTTGTCTTCATGACAATATTCAACGCCGGAACATCCGTGTCATTTGAAATATAAGTTCCGATTCCAAATGCAATTTTTACTCTTCCTGCAAAATAAGATGCGATCTTATCTGCCCGCTCAAAATCGAGACTGTCGCTAAATAACAGTGTTTTCGTTTTTGGATCGATTCCAAGGCTCTCGTAGTGGCGGATCATTTTCTCTCCCCACTCAAACGGATCGCCGCTGTCATGACGCACACCGGAAAACAGTGTTGCGTAAGTCAACTGGAAATCTCTTAAGAAGCAGTCTGTTGTAATCGCATCGGTCAATGCCGTTCCATTTAAAATACCGTATTCTTTTACCCACCAATCCAGCGCATACCAGTTTGAATATGCCGGATTGTGCTTATGATTTCCCTGTCCGACACACATGATCCATTCATGCGCCATCGTTCCTACCGGAGTGATGCCATATTTTTTTGCAAGGAAAACATTGGATGTTCCTACAAACGTAGAACCAGGATATTTATTCTCGTTTAATTTTTTCACTGCCAGTTCCTGTGCCCCGGCAGAGAGTCTTCTTCTGAGTCCAAATTCGCTGAACAGTCCAAGGTTATACGTACCGTTTTTCAATAAAGTTATTTTTTCATCCAGCTTTTTCTCAAAACTTGCAAGCAGATCGTCATAATGATATGCCATGCGGAAATAAACTTCATTTACAATGGCAAGTGTCGGAATCTCATAAAGGGAAGTGTTCAGCCATGTTCCGAATGTTTCGATCGTCAGTCCGCATTCTGCGTCCTCCGTAATCTCATAATCTTCATATCGAGGCTGCCACAGTCTTAAGAAATCCACATAGCTTCCCTTCATCCATTTGATCTTATGCAGATATTCCAGCTCCTCTTCTGTGAAACGCAATCCACAGTATGCCTTGATCTGCTCCTTGATCTCCTCCACCATCTCATGGGTAAAGTGAACGTCGGTGTTTCTGCATTTAAAAGACCAGGTTGTCTTATAATCTGAAAACTGATGGTAAATACACTGTCCCATCGAAAACTTGTACATGTCTGTCTCTAATAAACTTGTGATAATTGGTTCTAATAACATCTTTTTCTCCTCTATTTTCCGTAACGATCACTTCTATGCATCAACCAGACCTGCCTGTTACTTTTCTTTTCACGGACTGCTTTGCGCACGTCTTTTTACTATATTATAACTCTGTGGCGGTTTTGACAACAATTTTGTGGAAGAACGGGGCTTGTGGTCTGAAATACGATTTATGCTATAAAGAAAAGAGACTCCCTTTTTCAGAAGCCTCTCCTTACTTAATGCTTTATTATTTTTGTAACTGCTGGGTGATAAGTGTTCTTTCCTTCCCCTTAATTCCAAGTGCGTCAAGTGCCTGGTCTAATGTCCATTTCATGTTGTTCATGAGATTTTGAACTGATGTTATATTTGCCATTAATGCTCTTTCATCACCATATCTCTCTACAATCTCACTCATTTCTTCACGCCCTCCTTCTTTCTCTTTAAAATGTTTCACACTTTCTGCCAGTTCCGTGTAGTGCATGCACTCCGGATTTTTCTCCCAAAAATCCTGCATCAACTGACCAATCTCATCATTCCCTTTATAATTTCCATTCACGTAAATGATATGTGAGCCGTCACGAAACTGTTCATTCGTTTCGCCTACATATCGTTCTACATGATACAAAGGTAAACCCTTTCGGAACTTGTCATGCTTATAAATAAATATCACATAGGAATCCTTCAGTTCCCTAAATGCCTGTCCCTCCTTGAGCATTCTCGAATCAACCATACTGCTGTGATAACGTGCGCGTCTGACATGTGCTCCTTCTGAATTACCCTGAACTTCAATGTCGATCTCCTCACCATTTTCATCCATTGCATCCACATCCAACGTAATATTACGCCCGCCAACCTGATGGTTTTTCATTTCATTCTGCCCTGTCACGCTGATAACCTTAACCTTTTTGCCAAGAATGATACGGAGCAACAATTCCGTTGCTTTGATGTTTTTATCAAACACACGGCTCATCAGATCGTCATCAAATAATGTGAGTTCATTCACAAGCTCATTAACATTCCTCGGATTTTGTCTGAGATTGCTGCTATTCAGTTTTTCTGTCATTTGACCTCATTTCTTCTCTCCCTGTCTAAATAGTAGCACAGTATCCCAGCAGAAACAAATAAAATTCCTATAAAACTTTCATAATTTCTTTTTCATTATCTTTGGTAAATTCACTTAATTCATAGGAGCGGATTCTCTGATTGACTAATATAGGAAGCACAAATCCATATTTTACCAGAACCGCCAGTCTGTTAATGATTGTCTTATTTGTAACCGACAATTCTCTACTGACTTCAATCAGAGTAAACTCTCCCCGATAGTTCTTAATCAAAAACTGTAACAGTTCTTTTTCCTTCCCTTTCAGAAATGACAGACTTCCTGCAATATCTTTCTCTTCGGATGCCAACTGTAAATCACAGATTTTTCCAGAATAAAGTTTTACCATCCGCAGAAAATAAAGAATCCATATCTCGGGATGTGGTGGATTCTCTCTTCCGGAATAATACAACGCAGGGAGTCCCATCTGAATGGATTCATAATATTCATCAATATCGTATGCAAAATACTCTTCCAACGATCCGATTCCATTAAATCCGTAGCCGTTCAAATCCATAATATAACCGGATAACAGTCTTGCAGTTCTGCCATTGCCATCTTCAAACGGATGTATTGTCACTAATTGATAATGTACAACTGCTGCTATAATCAGAGGGTGATCATCCGTTGTATTTACATACTCCACCAACTCATCCAGTAATCCGGGAATATCGCAATATTCCGGTGGAATATAATCAGGATTTCCTGTTTTAGAATCATATACAGCAAACAATACTCCCGGCGGCATAGGTCCCCTGAGTCCAATTTTCTCCTTAGAGGCACCTTTTTCCACCAATTTTTGCACATCTAAAATAAGCTTTTTAGAAAATTTTTCTTTTATGCTTACCTTTTTTTCCATTAAATTTTCACTATTTTTACACTATTTTTCATTATTTTCAAGTGTTATTACAAATTCTAACGAATCCATCGCAAAATAATCGTTACTCCGTATCCCCCGGTCAGAGCTATTATTGTCATTACTTCTCCGTATGTATGTGTCTATTACTTACAAAACTCAAATGCCACATAATACACATAATCATTCTTTGAAAGCAAATCTGTTTGGCTGTTTATAAGATCATCTAAAGCCGGAACACTCATTGTGTCATCATCATAAAGAAAGGCAATAAGTGGCTGTTGCTTATTATATCGGATATCTACGACATTTTGTATTTCAGTTGCGGATCTACCATAGTATTCTCGATCCTCTACATTTTCTAAAACAGGAATTTCGGTTGACAACTTACTACCATCTCCAGAAATAATTAGTTTAATTACATAATTGCCAAAATCAGGCACCATTACGATTTCACCACTTTTTGGTGAACCAATATCTTCAAATCCTATTTCAACTTTGTCCTGATTACTTAATTTTCCTGATTCGTATTGATAAATATGTAATCTGAGTTTTTTATATTCATCCGTTGTGACAAACTTGTAAATGAATGCTCCATCTGGTCCAGCAAGCAGTTCTGCTGTCTGCATTTCTATGCTATCCTTTGCAATAGGAGAAATGTAATTCTGTGGTTTTTTCAATCGGTATATAATAAATCCGATTACTGCTACCGCACAAATAGATATCACTAGTAATATACATCTCATAACCTTCAGACATTTCTGTTTATTTATATTGTCTCGAATTACTTCAATAATATTTGTTTCTGACTTCTGAATCATGTTCTCTTGGGCTATATCTTCTCCAGCCAGAAATTCATTGAGGCTAATACCAAGAATAGAACAAAGTTCTTTATAAACAGATACATCTGGAAGGCAGACGCCTCGCTCCCATTTAGAGACAGACTTATCACTCATACCTAATTTTTCTGCCAGTTGCCTTTGTGTCATCCCCAAGGACTTTCGCTTGCCTGCAATGTATTTTCCGATTTTGATAAGATCCATCCATCGCACCTCCTTTTCTTATATTAATCGTACTCTATTTGAGAAAAAAGCATACCCCTTGAAGGTAGAATATGAATTTTAAGCCTGTCTAGTTTGCCAGATAAAATAAAGGTTTTCCAATTCAGCCATTATTTTCTTTATATGTTCTTTATATTTTTCACTATACTTTTTCGTCAAGAAAAGTGACAGCATCTCTCTTTTTCTTTATTTACATTGTTAGTTACGATAACATATCCTTGACAAATGTATTCCGATAGTCACTCGGTGATATTTTATATCTTTCCTTGAAAACCCGGTTAAAGGTTCTTTGGCTTTCAAAACCACATTCAAAACATATATTAGTTATAGTATCCTGTGTATTTTCCAATGCACCAACTGCATAATTTAATCGCACGCCATTTAAATATTTGCTGAAGTTACAATGAAAAGTTTTAGCAAACATTCTCGACAACACGTATTTACTTATCCCCAGATCGAATGCCATCTTTTCAAGACTGATTTCATCTCTAAAATTTTTTGCTATATACTCCACAGAATTGTAAATCAAATCATTACTTCCTAATGATTTTTTATCGATCATCGGTATTTCAGTGAATACATATGCAAGAATTATTTGTGCATATGCCTGTGCCAATATCGGAGTACACTCTGGATTTTGCATCAAAAATTTTATTGCATGAACCACATCCGGATGTACATTTTCTTTTTTTAACACCGGATTTTTTGGACTGTATATTTGTAATTCTTTCAAAAATCCTGAAAGAACTGCCGGATCTATATAAAGGAAAATAGCTTTATTTTCTTTTTCGTCAAAAACCTGATAATGGTGTATTACATTCGGAAACACTATCGCAAAATCACCTTCGTCCATGTTATACAGCTCCATTCCGACTCCAAGTGCAATATTTCCATTTGTGACATACACAACCTCTATTGCTTCATGTAAATGGGGTGGCATATGTACTGTTTTTTTCCACTCTGCTGATATTCCCTTATCTTTGTTTTCGTATACTAACAGCATTTAGAGCCACCCTCTTTTTCTTAAATCTGCTTTCCGATACCGTTCTACACTTCAATTGTGACTAACAGATGGTGAATGAATATCTGATATCCTCTTCTGCACTGACATGATATTCGTCTGCCACATCAGTTCCCCAGCTGTCGATACCTCCGACTCCTCTGACTGCTCCGTATACACATAAAACCGTTCTTCTTGCTGGTGGTAATTCCTCATGATGCAGAGCATTTTCAATTTCAGATGCTGTATAAGGAAGGCATGAAAAAGCAAATTCCCGATCCATCTTCTCAATGCGGAGTGTATGTGGCGAATGATCTGTTCTACTATTGTCAAGACTTGTATGTCTGCTAATTTCGAGCCACTCTGTATCCATTCTCATTCCACAGTCCTGTGGAACAAGGTAAGGTGTTAAGCTCAGATCTGTGACTTCGTAAATACCCTTTTCGGCACCTGCTTTTCTATCCGGATATGTCTCACCGGACAAACCCTTATAGATATATTTATCTGCAAGTGTCGGCATGATAAAACGCATTCCAAACACCGGAAGCTCAGGAAGTCCTTTTGCTCCATTATAATGTACATCCACACGGATTTTTCCGGATGCATCAACCGTATATGTCACTAGTACCGTTGTTGACGGATTGGATATCGTCTCATAAGTATATTTTACTATGATCTCATCAGCAAAAATATCCCCACCAAAGCTGTTATTGTCCGGTGCATATGGTTTCTGCTCCTCTCCATCCATAATGACCTGTATTCCCTTGCAGTCAATGAACATATCTGCTGAAAGCCAGCTTCCGCTTTTAATATGGAACTTGCTTCCTCTGTCGTTGTCTGTCAGTGCCCGCCAGAAAGCAGGTTTGGGACAACGGTACAGCCACTCATATCCGTTTTTCACGATAGATTCGAGTCCGCCTTGTGCATAAGAAAAAATATAATCAAATCCTTCACCATGTACACCAAGTGTATAGTCACCATAGACCACTCTTAATTTATCTGTATAAGCCATAGTAATACCTCACTTCCTGCATTGCCGGTTTCTCTTTCCTGTCAGCAAATACGATTCCATTTGCCGAAAATTCATAGTCTGCCGGTTTATCATCAAAGTCACCACCATAACGTAAAACTTCTTTTCCGGTCACCTGATCTTTTACAAGAATTGCCTGATCGATAAAATCCCATATAAATCCACCATGATACATGTCATATTTATCAATCAGCTTCATATAAGCTCCCAGACCTCCCATGGAATTTCCCATATCATGCATGAATTCGCATAAAATATACGGTTTCTTTGGACTGTTATTTAAGTATTCCTCTACATCCTCCGGCTTTGCATACATTCTGGTCTCCAAATCAGAAATCGTATCCTCATATGCCCTGTTGTAATAAGCACTTTCATAATGAACTAATCTTCCATCTTTCTTTTCGGCATAATAAATGTTCATTGCTTCAATGTCATCACCTGCATAGGATTCATTTCCCAATGACCAGAATAGAATGGATGTATGGTTTTTAAATGTTTCAAAATTATTTCTTGCACGATCAAGTACCGCCTCTTTCCACTGTGGAAGAGATCCCGGCACATTGCAGGATGGTTCGATCGCTCCTAATTTCTGGAAAGATCCATGACTTTCCAGATTTGTTTCTGCCATCACATAAATTCCTGCATTGTCGCACATATAATACCATGGTATCTGATCCGGATAATGACAGGTACGCACAGAATTAATATTATTCCTGAGCATACATGCGATATCAGCTCTCATATCTTCCAAGCCAATGCATCTTCCTGTTTTTGGATTCCACTCATGACGGTTTACTCCTGTGATAATCAGGCGTTTTCCATTTAAATAAATGATCTTATCAATTATCTCAATTCTTCTGAAGCCAATATCATAAGGAATTACTTCTGCTAAACTTCCATCTTCCGCCTTAAGCTCTACATACGCATGATATAAATAAGGATCATGATTATCCCACAGTTCCACAGTTTCTAACTCAGCACAGATCGTACCTTCTAAATACTCATTTTCTTTCTTTAACTGTACGGATTTTTCTGCCAACAAATTTTCTTCCCTGTCTTTTAAAATAAAGCTGGCAGTTATATTCTGAGCATCCGGTGCAGATACTTTCATGCTGACAGTTACGCTTCCACTCACATTATCCTGATTCAGCACAGGTTTGAACCATACATCATCCATATGTACATCCGGTATCGCTTTCAGAGTAACATTTCTAAAGATTCCAAAAAAGCGGAAAAAGTCCTGATCCTCTAAAAATGCTGCTGTGCTCATCTTATGAACCTGAACTGCCAGCACATTTCCCTTTTCTTTTATATAAGGTGTCAGGTCAAACTCAGAAGGCGTAAAACTATCTTCTGCATAGCCTATAAACTGACCATTCAGCCACAGATACATCGCTTCTTCTACACCTTCAAAACAAATATGGATTCTTTTTCCACACATGCTCTTATCCAGATCGAAGTATTTGATATAAGAACCTACCGGATTGTACTCTGCTTCTGAAAACATTCCTTTTTCTGCTCCGGTCGCCTCCATGCTGTAAGCTCCTCTATGGTACTCTTTTCCTTCCCACGGATACATGGTGTTGATATAACGGATTTTATCATATCCAGCCAGTTCAATATGTCCCGGAACCATAATTTTATCGAATCCTGATGCATCAAATGTTTCCTCATAAAAATTAACCGGTCTGCTTTTTACATTTTTACTATAAGAAAACTCCCACTGTCCGTTTAATGACTGAAATAATGGGTTTTTCTCTTTTTTCATGTCCGAATAATCCAAATAATAACAATGATCACTGTGTGCTTCCAACTGATTCACACGAAATACTTCCGGATTATCCAACCATTTCATATCAGCATTCATATTTTTCCTTCCTTTCCAACTGTTTTCTAAGTTTTTCATTAGCATCTTCTACATTCATTCTTGACATGATAAATGTAATAACCAATGACAATACCATCGGAATCCACAAATACATAACATGCAACATGTTCAGGCAGGATTCTGGCTGGATTGTTGCTTCTTTCACAAATCCACTTGCATCAAGTAACCATCCGCAAAGAGCAACTCCGATTCCTCCACCGATCTTTGTTCCGAAAGAAGTACAGGAATACATTGTTCCGTCAATGTGTTTATGTTTTGTAAGGTATGTATATTCTGAACAGCTTGCAATTACAGCTCCCATATCCCCCTGCCATGGTGCCATTCCAAGTGCTGCAATCGCTGTAAACGCAAGCATAAGCGGAACACTACCCATATAGCCGGCAAAAATCACTCCGACACGTCCTGCTGTCCCAAGAATATAGCCTGTAAGATTCATTCTATATAAACCTTTCATCTTCTCTACCAGCATTGGTGTAATACACATCGCAATGATGACAGGGATATTGATCGCCCATGAGAATACAGAATATAAATCTTCATTTTTCAGTATGTAGATCATGTAATAAATTCCCATATTTAACATAGCTGAATAAATCTGCTGACAAATATAAGTAGCACAGATCATAAGATAATACTTATTGGAAAATAAAAGCTTTGCAGCCTCTACCAGACCATACTTTTCTTCTGTGTGATCTTTACCTGCTTTCAGTTCTTCTTCCGGAAGCTCCTTGATTGAAAATACGGAAATCGTATTTACGATCAGACCAATAACTGCATATACTACCGCAACTGTTCTCCATGCAGCTGCTCCACCGCCTGCTGTTCTTACAAACTGGACTGTAACAGACTGAATCAGTAAGCTTGTCGAAAATGCAAAGATAAAACGCCATGACCCCATCTCAACACGTTCTCTGCTGTTTTTTGTACAGAAAGTAACCAATGATGCATACGCAATATTGTTCGCAGTAAAGAATACTGCATTTAACAGTGTATATGCAACAAAGAACCATGCATACTGTGCCGTTGTTCCAAGAGTGTCCGGTATTGCAAAGTTTGCTACAAGTGTTACCGCACAACCAATATACGCATAAAGCATCCAAGGTCTTGCTTTTCCAAGTCTGCTTTTTGTTTTGTCGATCATCGTTCCAAAGAACATATCACTGATTCCGTCAAATAGCTTTGATAACATGATCAGTGTTCCGATAATACCGGGATTCAAACCTACCGTATTTGTCAAATAAAGCATTACGAATGACGAAAGAAACGCATATACTACATTTCCTGCCAGATCCCCCGAACCATAACCTACCTTGTTATACCATTTCAGGTATTTTTTTTCTTCCATGTGAAACTTCTCCTTTCAATGTACCCTCATTTTGTTTCCACAACTTTGTTATATCTATGATATAACAAGATACATTAAAAGAGCCATGTCACAAATCGCATAAAATATGCACAAAATGATATTGTTATATTAAAATCACAATAATCTATTGTGTTATAGCACTAAAAGCATGCACAAAATAGTATTATTTATGATATACTAATTATCAATACAGATAGTTTTTGTCTATCATTGTGCTTGCATTTGCAGTAATATTTTTAATGGGGGATTAAAATGTATACAAATAATGCCTATCTGAATAATTCTACTGTCGACCGAAAAGACAAATCGAAGCCCTTGGTTATAACCATGTGCGGTACCTATAAATTATATACAAAACCAAAACTTCCTACATGGCGTCCCCGGGGCAGGCTTGACTTTCAGCTATTATACATTGCTGCTGGAAAAGCACATTTTCATTTTGGCAGCGATACGGAAGAAACCATTGTTCCGGCTGGCCATATGGTATTGTATCGACCTAAAGAACCTCAAAAATATGAATATTATGCCAACGACCAGACAGAAGTTTTCTGGGTTCACTTTACCGGTAACAATGTTACTAATTTACTACGTTCTTATGGATTAACCAATGATAAAAAAGTGTTTTATTGTGGTTTTGATTCCGAATATAAAACTCTTTTTCAATCAATGATAAAAGAATTACAGATGTGTCAGGATGGATACCCTGAAATGCTGGAAATGTATTTACGCCAGATTTTTATAAAACTAAAACGCCATTTTCATTCTTCTATAACTATCACAAGCTCTCGTACTGCTGCTGAAATAGACGGTGCTGTTTCCTACTTTAGTGAACACTATAATGAACAGATCAACATCGATGATTATGCCAAACAGAATTTTGTCAGCACAAGCTGGTTGATCCGCAATTTCAGATTATATACTGGAATTACACCAAAACAATTTATTATGAAAAAAAGAATATATAATGCAGAAATGCTTCTGCAAAATCAGCATTATAGCATTAATGAGATTGCTCGTATTGTAGGCTATGACAATCCTTTGTACTTCAGCCGTATTTTTCAAAAAACGAAAGGTATCTCTCCTTCTGAGTATAGAAAAAATGCATAAACCAAAAAGCAGAGATGTGCTATTCTCTGCTTTTTGCAACTTTTGTCTATTTATTTTTTCATTTTGGCACGAAATACGCTCTTTCTCATTTTATAATGGCATCGTAAACAGAAAGGAGATGAACTTCCATGAGAAACAAATTCCACAACTATATTGAAAATATACTCAGCTTTTATTCAACCTTCTTCACAAAGGGATATTACCGTTTTTAAGTACCATTCTATACATAACAATTGCAATGCCACAAAGCGTAATGCCAAAACTATTAAATCCATTTCTGAAAGAAATAATATTAGTCTTAATTATGTTAGAGACGAGGTTGAAGGAATGCTTTATTCAGCATATTCGGTTATTTTAGGTGGAGATTGCAAGCTTTCTGATAAGGGTTTTACAGATATAGATATTTTACTAAACGAAAATGACGAACAATTCTTCTAGATACCCAAATAATCAATTTATTAAATGAGTATGTAGAATTTATTATAAACGATGTCGATATAATGTCTGATTACATAAGATCATCACTAATCGATAACTCATGGTTGAGAAACAAAACTAAGCAACGTTATAGAAAAATAATTTGCAGATGCCTGTTTTGCTTCGTCTAAATTCATCTGAAAACATGAAGTGTTATAAATTATGATCCTCTTTACACTTTTCCTTGCATCAGCTCATAAGATATGTTATATTATGCGTAGAAAGAGGGAAAGCCAGAGAAGCGGCTTACCCGAATGAATTAAGTAACTGTTTTATCAACAGCCGTCATTATTCGCAGTAATGGCGGCTATTTTCGTTTTCCCTTGAAAATCGTGTAGCACAATCCAACAAGGGCGCAAATGAATATTCCAATCTGAATTAAGTCAGAGTATGTAACATACATTGGCAACGCCCTCCTTTCTTTCGTCTGGAGGGTTAGCCCCTCCGAAAAAGAGGGTAAGCCGCCCGGCTCTCTGGTTTCCCATGTGCGAAGTATATCATAACTTATTAAATCAGACAACGATAAATCGACAAAATCCCCTTAGATTACTCTAAGAGGATTTGCTTATTTCGAGATATTTTTCTATAAAAGTGCGTCAAAAGGTGTGTCAGTCTTTTATTTCATATCAGAGAATTGTTTCGGAACCCCTATAAAATAAGCATTCTTTGGATTATTTCTCATCCACCACCTGAAAAATAAAAAACTTCAGATAATAACTTTCATCCGCCGCCCACAAAATCGGATGATCCGGTGCCTGTGTACGGAATTCCACCTGACGGAGTCTCTTATGTGTTGCCTTGGCAGCCTCTTTCACAGTCTTTGCGAGAAGCTCCTGCGTCATAAAATGAGAGCACGAACAAGTGGCAAGATACCCGCCATCTTTCACTAACTTTAATCCTTTCATGTTAATTTCACGATAACCTTTGATTGCATTTTTTGTCGCCTCGCGGGATTTTGTGAACGCTGGTGGATCCAGAATGACTACATCATATTTTTCTCCTGCCTGTGCGAGTTTTGGAAGTTCATCCAAAACATTTGCCTGACGGAAATGTACGTTGTTTTCCAGATGGTTCAATCTCGCATTCGCCTCTGCCTGACTGACTGCATATTCGGAAATGTCAAGTCCGGTGACATCTACAGCCCCGGCGATTCCTGCATTCAGTGCGAACGTTCCCATATGTGTAAAACAGTCTAAAACTTTCTTGCCTTTGCAGATACGCTGCATGGCTAGACGATTATATTTCTGGTCGAGGAAAAATCCTGTTTTCTGGCCATTCGCGACATCGACCATATAATGAACACCGTTTTCCACGATCTCCACATTCGTGTCAAACGCATCCCCGATGAAGCCTTTCACTTTGGAAAGCCCCTCTTTCGTTCGCTCATTTGCATCGCTCCGCTCGTACACGCCGCGGATTTTGATACCGTCCTCTGCCAGAATTTCTTTTAAAAAGTTCACGATTATTTCCTTGAACTGCTCCATGCCAAGTGCCAGACACTCGACCACGAGCACATCCTCATATTTATCGATCACTAAGCCCGGCAAAAAATCAGCCTCACCGAAAATAATACGGCAGGAAGAAGTATCTACGGTTGTCTTGCGGTACTCCCATGCATTTTTCACACGCATTTTCAAAAATGCTTCATCGATCTCCTGATCCGGTTTTCTCGTCATCATGCGGATACGGATTTTCGAGTTCTGGTTGATAAATCCTTTTCCCATCGGATACCCGTCAAAATCATGTACAGTCACGACTTCTCCGTTTTTGAACCGTCCTGTAATGGTGTCTATCTCATTGTCAAAAATCCACGCACCGCCCGCTTTGATGGTACGTCCTTCTCCTTTTTTCAATGTCACAATTGCACTCATATCTGCTCTCCTTCATTCAAAAATTTTCATAACGTCTACTCTGTACCCTCACCACTACAGCTTTTCTGTATCAGGATCAATCTTATCTATTATTTTCACTCTATCGGCATATTTTAGCATGTTTTTTTATTGTTCACAAGATTTTGCTGCCAAAGGTTTTTATTTTTACAAATGTAGCTTTGTAAAAATTTTTATTTCCTTGCAAAATGACGCCTGACTTATCATAATAAGAGATGAAGCAGAATCTATACAGCTGCGCTCTCCGCTTGTGCGTGAAAGTGTGTGTCCAACATATACTTCCTGCTTTAAAATTTTCTGATTCGGAAGGTAAAACTTTTATGATAAAAATAAGTTTATGCATGATCGTAAAAAATGAAGCTGCCATCCTGTCCAGATGTCTCGACTCTGTCTGTGACCTGATGGATGAGATTATTATTGTGGATACCGGCTCCACCGACGATACAAAGGCTGTCGCAGCAAAATACACTGACCGGATTTACGATTTCGCATGGAACAATGATTTTTCTGCTGCAAGAAATTTTTCTTTTTCCCTCGCAAATATGGATTATATTTACGCACCGGATGCAGATGAGATACTGGACGAGGAAAATCGCAAAAGATTTCTTTTGTTAAAGGAAGCCCTTCTGCCGGAAATTGAAATCGTACAGATGAAATACCGCACCGTCTCTGAATTTAACACCGTTTTGAATGCAAGAACCGAGTACCGTCCAAAATTGTTTAAACGTGTCCGGGAATTTGAGTGGATCGATCCGATCCACGAGACGATCCGCCTCACACCGGTTGTATTTGACAGCGACATTGAGATTTTGCACATGCCACAGTCCATGCACCACAAACGGGATTTTTCCATTTTTGTGGACGCCTTCAACAGAGAGGGGACATTTTCTGCCAAGCTTCGCAGCATGTATGCAAAAGAATTATTGAAAACAGGGGATGAAAAAGATTTTGCGGAGGCACTTCCGATTTTCCGCCTGATATATGATTCCGGCACAGACACCGACGCACAGAAAGAAGCCGCCTGTGTGCTCGCACACGCCTACCGGATTGCCGGGGACACCAACCGCTTTTTCCAGATGACACTGCGTGATATGCTGTCAACACCATGCGCCGAAATCTGTCTTGAACTTGGAGCTTATTTTGAGGAAGCCGAAGATTATGAGGAAGCTTCCCTCTGGTATTATAATGCTGCGCATGAGACTTCCAGCATTTTAGATGTACACACGGGCGGCGATCTGCCGCTTCAGGGATTGATCCGCTGTTATGAGATAATGCTTGCAGCTTTGCCGGAGGATGATCCGTTTGCCGCACTTACCGCAAATCAATATGAAGAGGCTCTCGCCGATGCCAGGGAAGCACTCGCCAACTGGAATGTGCCGGAAGAATTATAATTCCTTGCGGAGTGTTTTACTCCAGTCTGCCACAGCGTCCGTTTGTGGCAAGAACAGAACACTTCTGCCCCAGAGTGACTGCGCCGCCCTCGACCGTTGTGACAACGCCGCCGGCTTCTTCCACGATCAGCGCTCCCGCCGCAAAGTCCCACGGACTCAGGCGCAGCTCAAAGTATAATTCTGCACGCCCAGAGACGAGTTGTCAAGGGCGTTCTAATCAAATTCACAAAAAATCCACAAAAAAGAGTGCCAGAAACCTTTGAAGCTCCTGACACTCCGGCGTGGAACAATTACCGTTCCCCGTTCAACAGTTTTTCGCAGAGATACGCATATTCCGGCAACTGGTCGATGTAAACTTTCCAGCGCCGCTTTATCTCGGCAACTTCCAGCGGGTCGGCATTTTCCGGCGCGTGGTCGTTGCCTGTCATTTCAAGCACATCGTCTGCCACATCATTCAGCAAAAGTTCGCAGAGATCAGAGGCAGATTCTATCCTGCGGCCCGTATCCACATAGAGAGGCTTAATTCCAATGCACAACCAGACATATCCCACTTTGTCCGACCATAGCAGTTCGTAATTAGGGCTTTGCCGGATATGCTCCGCGAACACCTCTCGTACCCGCTCAATCTCAGCTTTTTCTTTTTTCGTGTAGACCATTTTCGTGTCCTCCTTGGTTAAATTCTGGCGTATGCCAGTATAAGTTTAACACAAAGAGCGGAATCTCATTAACTTGCGTTCATCATGTCCTGAATCTCATTTTTCAGCATACGCTTGATTTTATCGCTCATGGTTTCCGTGCTGGTCGTGCTGAAATGGACACGCACCTTGTAGGTGGTCTTGCCGATTTTCTTTACCAGCGCGGGCGCGTCCTGCTCCGGCGCGGGTGTAGATGTTGTGTTTCGGGTCATATTCTCGTTGCTCATAGGGTCATATACTCCTTTCCCGGACGCCCCGCCGGTGGCGGCGGGGGAATCGTCCATACAATCGGTTTTCAGCTTCATTTTGGGGATACAATCTCCTTAGCTGCCGCCTTGGTCGCCTCGGCGTTTTCCTCCCGGAAATTCTTCCCTGCAAAGAGGACAGGGGCGCACCGTTCCAGTATGCGGTCATAGATTCGCGCATGGGCAAGGTCGGGCGGGTTCTTGATTTCTTCCAGCTTCAGATTCGTTGTGATAATCATGGGCTTGCGGCTGCGGTAGCGGCAGTCGATCACATGGAACATCTGCTCCATTGCGTACTCGGTGTTCCGTTCCACGCCTAAATCGTCGATAATCAACAGATCATACATTCCCAGACTGGCGATAAACTCTGCCCTATCCTCGGAGAACATACCTGTCAGGCGGGTCAGGATAGAGGGGAAGTTTGTCATCAGCACCGGAATATCCCGGTCAAGCAGGGCGTTAGCGATACAGCCGGCAAAAAAGGATTTGCCGGTTCCCACATCACCGAACAGGAGAAGCCCGGTATTATCGCGGTATGCCTCCCTCCAATGCTCCACATAGGCGCGTGCTTTCTTCATCAGCGGGTTTTGCCCGTTGTCGTTGGCAAAGGTGTAATCATACAGATAGCGGTCTTGAAGTCCCTGTGCTTTCCGACGCTTGATACTCTCCATGCGGTTCCTCTGTTCCTCGGCCTCCCTGCGCCGCCGGTCTGCTTCGGCCTGACAGGGGCAGACGCAGCGGGGCATGAAATAGCCGGATTTTCCGAAGCATGGAACAATGGTCTGGCGTTGGCCGCCGCAGGTCTTACAGTGAATCAGGCCGTCAGCGGGGTCTATGTATTCATCTGCGGCAAGCTCCACACTCCCGGCATTTTCATCAATCCATGCGCGGATTTCTGCGGTAATCTCAATCATATAGTTTCGTCCTCCTTTACGCTGTAATCCCGGTTCCGGGTCTGCGAGGCGTTCTTCCTCCTGTCCTCGGCAGCCCACCGGCGGATTGTGGCGGCATGGTTCTGGTACTGTTTGCCGGTAGACGCCATATACTCGGAGAGCCGGTCAATGTAGTTCTGCCACAAGGTCGGCAATTCGCTTTGCAGTTCTGTCAGTTCTTCGTCAGTGAGAAAAACATTTCGATAACGTCCATGAGCGTGTGCGTTATCACACTCTCTATTCTCTATACTCTTATCTCTAATATCTAATCTCTTATCTCTAATCTCTGGTGGACAAATGTCCGTCTGCCCGGACGGGAGAAGATTCTGACGCTTCAGGCGCATACGCTCTTTCTTTTTCCGCTCCCCCTCGGTAGAGGATTGTCCAATCAAAAGCTGTATGTCGGCCATGTAATAAGCCCCGTCCGTGAGAATCTCCACCAGCCCAAACTCTATGAACACTTTCAGCGCCCGTTCCACGGTTCCGATCTGGTGGCGGGTGCAGGTGGCGATAGTCTGGGGCGTGTGGGGGAGCCGGTCATTGAGCATAAGGACGCCGTTATGCTTTAACGACATGAGATACATTTTCAACAGCAGATTGGAATACAACAGCCCGTCCTGCATACTTTCCAGAATGACCATTTTCTCGTCCGTGAAAAAGTTCTCTTTCAGTTTCAGGTAGTAATATTTCCGATTGTCTGACATTGGTTCGCTCCTTTGGGTCGTATTGGCGCGTGTCCGCCTTTTAGAGCCGTTTTTCGGGGGCAAAGGTAAATTATATCGCATACCCTTTGACATCCTCGGAAAAGTCCTTGATTTACAAGGCTTTTTCAGCCCCTAAAGCGTGACACTTATGCCTTTGTTTCCGTTTGCGCTCTGCGGCGTGTTTCCGCTTCATGGCGGCGGCACATTCCGGGCAGTATTTGGCGCGGTTGGAACCGGGGAGAAATAATTTTCCGCACACGCAGCATTTCTTCCTGTCCAGCCGGTGGAACAGGGCAGCCTCCAGCGCCTTATCCAGCGGCAGCACTGCAACTCGGAACCACCGGCAGAGCAGGGAGTAGGAAATACTCTGGACGCAGACACATTCCTCCCCGTCGTCCAGCGCAATACAGTTCCCGGAATCATAGTTGCAGCACTCATGTACTAATCGCCGCGCCCGCCGGTATTGCCGGTAGTCCATGACGGGAATGGAATCATGCCGCCTTGTTTCCATAGCGCACCTTGCAGCGGCACATGGGCGGCTGCTCCTTGGGAAAGACCGGCTCCGGCCTTTTTGCCGCTGTGGGTGCTGGCGGCAGGGGCGGCTCCGGGATTTGAATGACTATGGTGATTGTCAAAATAATTTCTTGCATTTTGCCCTCCTTAAAAGTGAAATTGCTGTTAATTCTTCGTGCAAAGTATTGCGTTTTTCGTGCAGATAGCATATACTATAACTACCAGCACGAAAGGAGATGGTTATATGGCTGGCTCTACCACAAATATCAGTATCCGCATGGATTCGGATTTGAAAGCACAGGCCGATGCGCTCTTTGGGGAACTCGGCATGAACCTTTCTACGGCGTTCAATATCTTTGTCCGCCAGTCGCTCCGCGAGGGCAGGATTCCATTTGACATTTCCCTGAATCAGCCCAACAAGGAAACGATTGCCGCCATGTTGGAAGCGGAAAGGATTGCGAAAGACCCGTCCGTGAAGGGTTACACCGACTTGGATGAGCTGTTCGCAGACCTGAAGGCATGAGAAAAACAAAATACACGGTCAAGCCCACGACACAATTCAAAAAAGATTACAAACTGGCAATGAAGCGCGGGCTGAAAATCAAATTGTTAGAGGATGTGGTTTCAGCCCTTGCAATGGGCGAACCGCTCCCAGATAAGAACAAAGACCATGCCCTGACAGGGAATTGGATTGGACACCGCGAGTGCCATATCCTCCCGGATTGGCTGCTGATCTACCGCATTGAGGACGATGTGCTGGTGCTGACGTTAGCCCGCACCGGGACGCACAGCGACCTGTTCGGCAAATAGCATACTGACCGCTGTATGGAAGAAATTTCTGTGCGGCGGTTTTGTCTGCTTAAAGCTCCTGTCCGTCCTTCTTCCGGGTCTGTGCCGGTTCCTCTCTGGCGATTTTCTCCGACGCTTTCTTTAGCTTCTCCATCGCTTTGAGTTCCTCCCGTATTTGCTTCATCTGCGTATATTGCAAATCCTTTTTTGTGGACAGCGTGCTTACTTCGCTGCGCCACTTCTTCGGTGTGACCGGCTCACCCTCTGCTTTGAGGTTGTCCAGAAAACGGGCGGCAGCATTGTATAGGGCAAGCTCCGCATAGTGGGCCTGCTCAAACTGTTCCTTTTTGGATGGCTTCACCTTGGCGTACTGCCTATGGACAGACCGGTATTTTTCGTATTGCTCATACATGGAAATGCGTTCTTCCAGCTTGGCAATCTGACGCTCGGCGGAAACAATCTCCCCACGCAGGGAATAGTAGTCCGCATTAGTAGATTCGATTTTTTCAAAAAGCTGCTGTATGGTGGTAATGCCGTTCCCATTCAGCAGATTGAAAACCGCTGCCTGTTCCTTTAGCTTCTTTGTGCGGCCTTTGCGGGAAGTCGCTTCGCCGCTCATTTCCTGCTGGACAGTCCACAACTGTAACATGGTGGGCTGTTCCTCCTGCGGCTTGGCAGCTTCTTCCTTCGACCAGTTGTAGAGCCGGGTAATGCGTGCTTTTATCTCTTTGAGCAGCTTATTGTCGGCGGCAATCTGACGGTTTAAGTCTCCCTTGCGGGTGAGGATTCCGCGCTTCTCCATTTGGGTCGCGGCAACGCCCAGGTGGACACTTGGAATCTTATCAATGCCCTGGCGCTTATAGCTGCGGTGGTCTATCCGCTCCGACAGGCCAATCGCAGCCTGCGCCCGGTTCACATAGTCCGCCCATGCTTCGCGCCACAATTCCACATTTCCTTTATCGTTCCAGTCCGTGGTATCTTCCCGGTGGTTCTTCCAGCCGCCTTTGCCGTCCGGGATACGCTGGCCGCGCTCGTCCAGATCGTAGACCTTGCGACACTTGGCTCCCCACTCGCCGTTTTCTTTCAGCGGGCGCATGGTAAGCAGGATATGGACATGGGGATTGCCGGTGCCTTTGTCATGCAGGGCAAAATCGGCGCACATCCCTTTGTCCACAAAGTTGTCCTGAATAAAAGAGCGGACAAGGGCTAACTGCTGTTCTCTCGAAAGCTCGCGGGGCAGGGCCGCCTCGATGTCGCGGGCAAGCTGGCTGTCCTTTGCTTTCTCAATCTGCTCCACGCTGTTCCAGAGAGTGGAGCGGTCTTGAAACTCCGGCGGAGCATGGGGCGGCAGCATAATCTCCGTATGGATAACGCCGCGCTTTCTTGTGTAGTCATGGGTCTGCCCGTCCCATTCATTTGTCATCTTCGTCCCGCTCCGGTATGCGGCGGCTTCTACGGCAGACCGGCCCTCGCTGCGCTTGACAATCTTGACGGGGATATGGCAGAAATCCATTGGGAAAACCTCCTTTCAGGTGGGATTTTTACGGCTCCGTGGAGAGGGGCAGCCGCAGGGCGGGTGTCCCTCTGCGCGGGGCACACTAGGGGTTTGGGGAGTGTAGCTCCCCATCGCGCTCGGAGAGCGCTGGCAGCCCCCGGCAGGGCGCACGGCACCGGGAACGGTGCATAAGTGCGCCGTTGGAATTTCGATAGTTACTCCGTTTCCCCTCTTTCCGGCTCTTTCTCCGGCAGCTCCGGCACTCCCGGCAGACGAGAGAGGGCAAGCAGAAACGCCTTTACTTCCTCGCCGGACAGACCAACAAGGGCGGGGAAAATGCTTTCCAGAATCGCCCCATGCTCGATTAAGCGGCGGGTTCTGGCTCGGCGCTCCATATCGCTCTGTCGGTTCAGGAGAATTTTCTGCCGGTTCTCCAACTGCCGGATTTCGTTCTGTACTTTCTTTTGTTCTGACTGCAATTTTTCCAGTTCTTTCATAGCAACTCCTTTCAGCGTTCCGGGCGTTTGAGTTTCTTGTCATGGTAAAGCTGCCCCACGCACACGGCAGCATGGCTGCGGATTTTGATTTCTCCCCGCGCTTCGCTGGCTTTTGCGTTTTTATAGCCCTCGTCAGAGAGGTAAAAGCGGTAACGCTCGCCGGGGAATCCCACGGGACTTTTCGAGTTCAGAATGTCCAGCACAATCATGTGCCGGGTTTCCGGGAAGTGTCGTTCCAGCCCGTACAGGTCATGCCCCAGCATGGGCGGTTCCTGGGCTTTAGCGGCGGCCAGCCGGTCACGGACAGACGAAGTTCCCTTCTCCTGAAAGCGGGCTATCATATCCGCAATAAACCGGCTGCACTCCGGCTCCGGCACCTCTAACAGCTTGTCAATGGTGTCCTCCACAATCTCTTTTTTCAGCGGGTCGTCCGTTTCCCGGCGTACTGCCCGCAGCTCGGTCAGGGCCAGCACCTTATCCGGCGTGGTACACTGGCCGATCAATTCCAGTTCGCTTTGTGTGAATCTCATTCTTCAAATTCCCTCCATTTCCGTTTCTCAAAATAGGTTTTCAGGTTCTTTATCCCGCTGCGGATAGAAGTGTGAACCACACTTATGCTCACGCCCTCGGCGGCGGCAATCTCCCTCACCTTCATGCCGCAGAGATACCGGGCGCGGATTCTCTTTTCCTGAACCGGCGTAAGGCTGGAAAGTGCTTCTTCCAACCGCCCCAGTGTCAGCAGAAAGAAGCGTTCTTCCTCCTGCTCCATAAGGATTTCTTCTGGGGATTTGTCTGTAAAATCCAGGGCGTCGTTTTCAATCCCGTCCTCCCGGTCAAGGGAATAAAATGCCTTGTGATACCAGATTTTCCGCTTATGGTTGTTTTCCTCTCGGTGCATGAGCAAAAGGGCTTCGGCTACCTCGTCGCTGACCTCCACAAAGGTATCTTTCTTGAAAAGCTCATAGTAATATTTCTTTAGATTGACTATCTGCATGGCGGCACCTCATTCCCGCCAGTGGCGAAAGACATAGTATTCTTTCAGCTTCTTTAATCCGCTGGTGATTGCCTTGTAGACGGTGACGCGGCTCACGCCCTCGGCGTCCGCAATCTCCGCGCAGCTTTTCTCCGCGATATAGCGGTCATAAATCCGCTTGGCCTGAATGGGCGTCAAATGGGTCAGGGCTTCATAGACCTGAAGCTGCTCCTCCTGTCTGGTGATTACCTCGTCCGGGGTTTCCGGGTCGATCAGGTATTCCCGTTCCAGCCAGTCGCAGGAATCCAGGGAGTTGTAGCAGGTTCCCCAGCGGCGGGCTTTGCGCTCCTGGGTGTGTTCGGTGCGGACGGCCTGTAAAATGGTTTCCAGCACTTCCTCCGATACGTCCACCAGAATGTCCTCCCGGCAGTGCGGGTAGTAGTCCCGCAGATTGATTGTTTTCATGGGCTTATCCTCCTGAAAGCAGAGAGGACAGGCAGCGTAAAAACTGCTTGTCCTCTCCGTTGATGTGATGGGAAAAAGTTTCCCTCACTGGGTAGCCTCAAAACCGGTCAATCGTGGGGGCGGTTCCGTAAAATTTTTTGAAAAATTTTTCTGACTGCCATAATGGAATCGCGTACCGCATACTTGGAGCAGCCGCAAAGGGCGGCAATCTCCGCATAGCTCAGACCGTCCAGCGCGTAGAGCAGGAACCGGCGGCGCTGCGCTTCGGTGCAGCTATCCAAAACCGAAAGAAGCTCGTCCAGCGTTTCCTTCCGGCAAAGATATTCCTCCGGCGTTTCACTGTAAACGCCCACGCCCTCGGTAAACGCTATGTACTCGTCAAACTCCCGTCCATCCCAATGCCGCCGCTTCTCATGGGCAAGGTTTTCCTCCTTGTGGTCGGCGCGGTCAAGGTACTCGTAAACCTCAACTGTGACTTCAACAGACAGGGCTTGTCCGTTGTAATTGATAATGACCTCCAACTGTCTTTCCTCCGTTCAGATTTTTTGCTGGGAAATCTGAACGGAGCGGCGGAGAGCGGCACCGGGGCAGCCCTTCGGGCCAACTTGTCCCGAAGCGCCCCCATAGGAACAAAAAAACGCCCGGACAGCATAAAGCTATACGAGCGCAAAAAGTACGATATTTAGTTAATTCCTGACAATTTTCGCAATCGCCGATAGACTGCCCCCAATGAGCGGTCTGGATTTTTTTGACGGTAGTGCAAACACCGTCAGAATTTGTCGGCTGTCTGGCTGCGTCATAGCGGCTCCCTCCTAAAAGCCGCCGTATGTACCAGCGCCAGCGCGTCATCCCTTTTGAGGGCAAAAGAAACGGCGGCCTTGATTCTTTCAAAACCGCCAGTAAACATGGTATTTCAAAAATGGGCGCACGAAATTATCTGCCCGAACCAACGGTTTTTTTCTTTCCCCGTCCGGGGGGCAGATAATTCATTATGTAGTGCAGGGCCGATGTGCGCTAATCGGTTCCTGCTCTCAAGACTTTTCTCAAGCAGAAAGCTGCTGTTCAGCGTTCCACATAGCAGCATACTTTCCGTTCTTTGCTAACAATTCTTCATGGGTGCCGGATTCTGCAATCCGGCCTCCTGACAAAACAAGTATCTGCTCTGCATTTTTCACAATAGACAACGTATGAGCAATCATGACCACTGTCTTTTTCTCTTTCAGAAGATTAGCAATCGCCTGTTTTACAGCCAGCTCATTTTCAATATCCAATGACGCGGTGGCCTCGTCAAGCAGCAGAATAGGGCTGCTTTTAAGGATAGCGCGGGCAATGGAAAGCCGCTGCCGCTCACCGCCAGAAAGCAGATTGCCGTTTTCTCCTATGGGCGTATCGTAGCCCTTTTCCATTTTGCGAATAAAGCTATCACAGTTGGCCTCCCGGCAAGCGGCTTCAATTTCTTCATCTGTGGCGTCGGGTCTTGCGTGACGGATATTTTCACGGATTGTATCATCGAACAAAAATACATCTTGATCGACCATTGAAATCTGCTCTAATACCTGTTCTGCGGCAATCTGATTGATTGCTCTACCTCCAATGCAAATGATACCGCTATCCACTTCATAATACTTGGAAATCAAGTTTAGAATGGTGGATTTGCCAGAGCCGGAATCACCTACAATCGCTGTCAGCTTTTGATCTGGCACGATGAAAGAGGTATCTTTTAGGACAGGTTCGCCCGGCACATAGGAAAAGCCCACGTTTTGAAATGTAATCTCATGGGTTTTTGTAATAAGCGGTGCTGTACTGCCTGTTTCTTCCTGCTCGTTCACCACGTCTTTTATTTTCTGCTTTGAAATCATCATGTTCTTATAGCCGAACAAGTCAACAGAAATCGCCATATACAGCTTTGCAAGCAGCATAGGCATCATGCAGACCATGAGATAATCTACGCTGTGAAGTGTGCCAGCCAGCCAAGGCTTAGACGCAACCAACATGACAACGGGCAGGGACAGCCAGGTAAGAATATTGAATGTAAATGCAACTGGAATACCCAATGCCTCGTATTTATAGCTTACATCGCTATATTTTTTCAATACATCTGTGGTAGTCAGATTTTTAACGCCGCACATATTGTAAGCGCGAAGTGTCTGAATCCCGGAAATGTATTCAACAATGCTGCTGACGGCCTCCGCACAGATTGTATTTCGTGCCGTCCCGTATTTTTTCACAATCCGAAACGACAGCCACATATTCGGAACAAACAGCAGACTTACCACAAGCAGAATCAGTCCAGCCGGGAGATACATATAGCAGACAAACAGCAGTAACATAACAGAAAGCGAAATGTTTTTCACAAGGTTCCCGGTCTTGTGGGTCAATATCTGTTCATATCCTGATACGTCGCTGGTCATAACATTCACATATTGACCAACCTGCCCTTGCGTAAAACGTGATAGGGGAATCTTCTTAAACTTATCTCCCAAAAAGAGGCGGATTTGGCGGGAGACTGCGCCGCCGCCGATCTGCCCTTGTGTGTAGCCAAAGGCATAGGCAATGAGCCGAACAAGGAAAATAGCAGCAATTAGTCCCGTCAGTTTCAGCAGATTTTCCAATGTTACGTTGTTGTCCAGAAGCATTAAAATCAACATATACAAAGTCATGTAGACGCTTGCGGACAACAACCCCTCCAACACTGTAAAGACCACGCCCAAAACAAAGCGGAAGTTTTTTTGAAACGGGTTTTTGATTTTCATGCGCGTTCCCCTCCTTCCAACGAATAAGTAACTTTTCTTGCAGCATTATAATTTTGCCATGCGGCCTGATAATAGGCATTTGTAGCCAGTACCTCCGCATGAGTTCCGAAAGCTGTTACTGTATGATTCTCGACAACCGCCACCTTATCGCACATCTTGATTGCGCCGAGCCGGTGGGCGACAACAATAACAGTTTTTCCTTTGCAAAGGTTTTCAATCGCCTTGTCTATCTCAACCTGATTTTCCGGGTCAGCCGCGCTTGTGGCCTCGTCAAGAATCAGAATCGGCGCTTTTTTGAGAATAGCTCTTGCGATAGCAATGCGCTGCCGTTCACCGCCAGAAAAGCGGGAGCCAAAGCTGCCAACTTTTGTGTCATATCCGTCTGGCAGGGACATAATGAAGCCGTCAATCTGTGCTTCTCTTGCCGCAGCCCGCACTTCTTCCAGACTGGCCTTGCTTCCCATGCGGATATTTTCTAACACGCTTTCGCGGGTGAGAAATGTTTTTTGAAAGACAATCGAGATATTATCCAGTAATTTTGTGTAATCTATCTCTTTGACGTTTTTCCCACCAATCAGGATTTCGCCGTCCTCTACATCGTAGAAGCGGGAAACCAGCTCAATAATCGTACTTTTCCCCGCGCCGGATGCGCCTACAACTGCTACCTTTTCCCCTTGGGGAATATGAAGATTACAGTCTTTTAGCACATCAGTTTTCCCATCATAGGAAAACCGCACATGATTCAATACAATATCGTGAGTGGACGGAAATTCACCTGTGCTTTTATAAACAGGCAAATCAAGTATTTGCTTTGTTTTCAGAACCCCGTTCAAAGCCTGCGCCAGTTCCATAGAGAGCTGCTGCAAGGGCAGAAGTTCCGAAAGATACAGGGAGCCAATATATGCAAACAACAGGAAAATACTTGCTGGGATAGAACCGTTCAAAAAGAATCTACCCCCGATGGGGACAATCAGTGCCATACCGCACTCCAAAACTACGATAAATGCTGCGTAAAAAGGCCCTGTCTTTTTAGAAACAGTAGTCCAGATACGATTTTCTTCTTCAATCGCGTCCGAAAACTTTTGAAATGAGCTGCTTCCCATGTTGTAGGCTTTTATCAGCTTCATTCCGCTGATATACTCAATGATTACCGAGTTGAAATTTGCCATTGCCGTTGTGACGCGGGGCATGATACCAGCCATAAAAGCAAAGCAAACCCCCATAATCACAACCGTTATGACAAGCGGAATCAAGGAGATCAGCGCCAAGGGTACATTGATTGTCATTAGGTAGATGAAAATGACAACTGGCCCCGTCGCAAAACCAACAAACTCCGGGATATTATGAGCTAAACAAAGTTCCAGCTTTTCAATGTCCTCATTTAACACTGTTTTTATATCGCCTGTTCTGCGCTCGTCCAAAGCTCCCAGCGGCACTTTTGCCAGATGTTCCGTTATCATACATCTTACACGGAATAGTGCGCCATAGGCCCCTTTGTGGGAAAACACGCCGGACAACCCTTGAAATATCTGTCGGATAATTACGGTTGCCGTAATCAGGACAGCATTTTCAATAATTGTCTGCTTCGTGCAACTGCCTAATAAAAGCGCGTCCATCAGGTGATAAATCCCGATATAGGGGCCGATAGCAAATAGGCCACCGAAGAAAGCGCACAACACAGAAGCAATCAGGTACACACGGTCTTGCTTTGCCCACCGCAGTAAAAGCAAGATAGGATTTTCTTTCTTTATGCTTTTTTCAGACATTACGTTTACACCTCCAAATCAAAGATAGTGCGGATTGCCTTTTCGTTCTGTTCTGACAACAGCAGATCATCCGCTAAAGTTCCGTTATCAAAATAAATCAACCTTGAACAACTTTGACAAGCAAATTCATAATCATGGGTCACCACAAAAATAATCTTTCCAGAAGACGCAAGACTGCGAATCAGGCCCGCCACTTGTGTCATGCTGTCATAGTCAAGGCCGCTGGTAGGTTCGTCAAATACTAACAGCTCTTTCCCACATATCATACTGACTGCAACAGCTACCCGTTGCTTCTGGCCTCCAGAGAGGGTGTTGGGGTGTCTGTCCAGGTATGATGTAAGTTGTAGCTGCTCTATGGTATCGGCTACAAGCTCTTGGGACGGGTTTTGAATACCCAAAGAACACTCGGCCCGCACACTTTCTGCAAACAGTTCATAGTTCACGTCCTGCATAACCATATAAGATAGTGCTAATCGCGCCTTGTGATTTTGCAACACGCCTTTCCAGAGAAATTTTCCAGTGCAATCCCTATGCAAGCCGCACAGGGCGCGGGAAAAGGTTGTTTTTCCTGTCCCGTTATGTCCGACAACAGCAATAATCTCGCCCGGTGCTGCTTTCAAGTTGATCTGTTTTAGAATCTGCCGTTTCTTGTAGGATAGTGCCACATCTTTCAATTCCAAAATGGGTTCCATAGAAACAGGTTCCCTTTCCCTCGGCTTCTCTTTCTTTAGATCAATCGAACGCAATCCCATTGCCTTACGTTTGTTATCGGGCAGCTCTTGAAATGTTGCGGGCGTAAATGTACCCGCAATATGCCCTTCTTCCAGATAAATAATGCGGTCAGCTATGTCCATCAGATAATACAAGCGATGTTCCGCAATAAGGATTGTTTTCCCTTGTGCCTTAATTAACCGCAAGTGTTTTCTCAAATCCTCAATAGCCGCTATATCCAGATTGGAAGATGGTTCATCAAGAAGATAAATATCCGGGTTCATGGCATATACGGACGCAAAGGCTATTTTCTGCTTTTCGCCGCCGGACAGTTCAAAAATGCTTCGTCCTCGTAGTGAATTGATGTGCAAAGCCTCCACAGTTTCGTCCAATCGTCTATGCAGTTCTTCCGGTGGGACAGCCTCGTTTTCTATACCGAAAGCGATCTCGCTATCCGTATCAACATTAAAAAACTGTGTACGCGGGTTTTGAAAAACGCTTCCAACACGGGAAGAAAGTTGATACATTGGAACGCCTAAAATGCTCTTGCGGTCTACGGCTATGGTTCCTTTTAACTCTCCCGAAAAGAATCCCGGAATCAAACCGTTAATCAGACGGGTAATTGTTGTTTTTCCGCACCCTGAACGCCCACAGAGCAGGACACATTCACCGCTCCTAACAGTTAAGGTCAAATCTTTAAGCCCACCGTCTGTTTCGTCCGTGTAGGAAAAGCATATCTGCTTTAATTCAATCATTCTGCGTCCTCCTATAAAGCAAACATGACAATGCAAAGGCCCATGAAACAGCCGATAGCCAGATAATCTTGGATATGTAGCCGTATTTGGACAAGGCAAGTCCTCTGACGCGGATTCTCAATCCCTCGTGTAACCGCTGCAATCGAAAGCTCGTCCGCTGCCTTTGACGCTGCCATTAAAAGCGGCACATAAAGGCACTCGATAGTCATGCTCGGATTTTTTAGCAATCCCACAAAGGACGGCGACACATCTCTTAACCGCATGGCATCTTTAATATACCGCCAGTCCTCACGAACAGTAGGAATATAGCGGAGCATGATTGCAAAGGGTATGACGACCTTTTTGGAAACATGAATCTTGTTCATAGCCGACAGAAATTCGTTTACCTTTGTGGTTGAGACCGTAATCCCCGCAAGCATACCGCATGGATAGACCTTAAAAACAAGACTGAGCCATGCAATGAACATGGTATGTACTGCCCCGGTGCTGTCTTGCAAATAGAGTGTGGTAAAAAAATACAACACCATAAAAACGACAGTCCCTATTAAGGCGTACTTCAATTTCCCGCACAGAAAGCCAAACACGGCAATAAGTAGGATTAAAATGCACTCATACCAAAGATTTGGCGCTGTTGTTGCCACAAACACACTGAATACCATTAAAAGAATCTTTGTGCGGGGGTCAAAGCGTATTGTTTTTTGTTGCTCCGCCGCTGTCATGCTGTGATACCCGCTTTTTCAAATTGTTTTTTCAGCAGCTTGCTTCCGACAAAGCCACTAAGCCATGCGACAAGGATTGTTCCAACAATCATAATCGCAAGCACCGTCATAGAAGCGGTATCATTCATGGTATTGATATACTCCTGCGTTGTCCCGTTTTTTAGCATTGTTTCAGCCCACGCCTCTGGATTTGCAAAATATGCAAAGTATGTACCTGTCGGGCCGAAAGAGTAGATGATATACGCAAGGATATTCATTCCCTTGCTGCGGTACTTCTTTGTTCCGGCGGCAATATCAGCCAGAATAGACGCTATAAATCCACCCAAGCACATTCCCCAGTGCATACCTAAGACAAGGCTCAAAAGAGAAATGATGGTTCCGATAATGGAAAGTGCGCCCCTTTTTGGCACCTTTGCCAGCAGCAATAAGAACACTGGCCCTGACAACAGGGCGGCACCGATTGAAAAGTAAAACGTAAGGGTGGGCGTGATTGCAAAGAACACGCCGCCAATCATAGAGCAGACCGTTAGGAGAGCGGCAAATACTCCCATGACAATCAAATCTTTCACGGTCAACCCTTTTCCCATCGTGTTTTGTTGTACTTGATTTGGCATAATACATTCCTCCTGCATCTTTGTTTTTGGCACTTCATACGGATTGACTTTTCCAGTATGTATGTGATATGCTTTCGTTAGTTGATGCTAACCACATTTCACATTATACTGTGTACAGAAATGCTTTCCAATACCTGCGGAACAGGAAAGCCCAATGCGTATGAAAAAACGACCAAATTGTATGAAATGAAGGTGACAAAATGAGTGAAATAGAAAACAGATACCATACCAATCTATTGAAACACGGTTTTCAGGAAGAAGCCCCCAACACTTCTTTTAATTCCATCGGGAAATTATATTCTGTTCCCAGAAACTTAGGGGAAGGCGTGTACTGGATTTACAGTCAGGAAGATTTGTACGATATAAAAATCCATGACTTTCACTTTTTTACAGATTCCTTTTTTGATTTCAGCATCTCGGAAGGCTGTCTGGGAATCTGCTATTATGATTCCATCTCCGGTGAAGAAATTTCTCCTTACCGGCGTCTAACTGCAGGATGTGTAAAAAGCTTTATTGGCGGTATGGAACCATGCAAGACACTGGTACATAAAAATATCCCAATTCGCTCCATTGACATTGAAATCACGCCCGCATATTATGACCGCTACCTGAAAGAAAAATTCCCCAACGAGTATATCGATCCCCATGAGGCTTTCAGCAATATTGCTTTAACTGACCACTTCCCGGAAATGATACAACTGCTTCGTCAGGTCTGGAATTATAAAGGCGAAGGAATTGCCGCAAAACTGTTTTATGACGGGAAAGTAACAGAAGCAATCGCTCTTATCATGGAGTACAATAGCGGGCGCAGGAAAGCTCCTTCTGTAAAAATTTCCAAAGCAGATCTTCATGCCATAGAAAATGCAGCGGCATATATCAATGACCATTTTAACTGTGATATTTCCGTAGATCAGCTTTCTCATATCGCCTGCATGGGAAGAACAAAGTTAAAACTCGCATTCAAAGAAGTTTATGGAACATCCATTACAGAATATATCCAGCAACGCCGATTAAGCCATGCGGAAACCTTATTGACTTTGACAGATTTCACGATTGAACAGGTGGCCGTTGCTGTTGGGTATAATAACGGCGGACGCTTTGCAAGTATGTTCAAAAAAAGCACAGGGGTCTATCCGGCAGAGTATCGGAAAATGGCGCAACGGACATAACGAAAGAACGCCAGGGATTTTTCTCTGGCGTTCATCAACGTTTACACAAATATCAATTCGCTTTGTATTATTTCCTCCGCCTGCGCCCGACAAGCATTTGCCAGCCCCACCCACTTCATCTGATCGACTGCTTTCAATTCCTCGGTCACACCGGCGGCCTTCATAAGCTGCGGCATGAGAATGTCCATGCGCTCATTTGCCGCCTCGTCAATCTCCAACAAGTGGGGATATAGCTTCTCTGTCAGTATCAAGCTGCTGTAAAGGACGGGGCGGTATTCTTTCAAATACCGCTGCCGCATACGCCCATACTTGCCAATGGGCTTGTCCGGCTGTTCTGCCAGTTTCAGATTCGGGATATAATAATCTCCACAACGGGTATAAGTCAGTTTTTCCATGTTCAACGCTCCTCGTGCTTAGACTGCGGCGCGGGTCTGCGCCGGTGCTTTCTTCGGTTCCTGTTTCGGCAGCTGACTGACGGGAATAAACACGCCTTTTGCCATGTCCTCCGCCCGGAGAGCTGCCTTTTTCGCGTCCATTTCCGCTTTCTTTTTCTCCCTGATTTTGTCCTCGTACCGCTTCTGTGCGCCGCTGGCCTTGCGCTTCAAATAATTCTGATGAAGCCGGTCTTTGCGTTCCTCTTTCTTCCGCAGAGCTTCCAGTTCCTCCGGGGACAGATTCACTTCCCCGAAGTGGGGCGGCATATACTTCCCGACAAAATTGAAATAAATCTCTATCTCCTGTGTGGTTTCAATGCTACCTTTGCGGTCACGCTCATGGACAAGGATTTTCTCCACAAACTCATTCAGCATGGCCGTTGTCAGGTTGTCAAAATTCTCATACTTGTCAATCAGGGCAATAAATTTCTCTGCGGATTTCCGGGTCTGCTCGTAACTGCTGACCGCTTTTTCCAACTGTGCAATCTCGGTATCAAGCTCGCTCTGTTCCTTGGCATATTGCGCGTCCAGAGCGGCATAGCGGGCGTCCGGCAGCTTGCCTAACACATTGTCCTCATAGATTTTACAGATTAACTTTTCCAGCTCACCGGCGCGTTTCTGTGCCGCCGCCAGCCGCTTTTTCTTCTTGGAAATGTCGCTGGCCTGCTGTGCCGCCTGTGTCTCCTGAACCGTCCGCACAAATTCGGTGCGGTTATTCTTAGAGTAGTCTGCAATCGCCCGGAGCATATCGGAAACAAGGGTCAGAACCGCGCTCTCGTTGATACGGTGCTGTGTGGGGCAGAGGACGCCCACCGGCGTCTTGCTGTAATTGGAGCAGGTATATTGAGAAATGCGCTTGCCGTTGTTCGTGCGGTGGACGTACATCTTTGCTCCGCAGTCCGCACAGTAGAGTAATCCGGTGAGCGGAGCGGCTTCGCCCCAGCCGTCCGGGTAACGCTTCACATTCGCCCGGATTCGCTGCACGTTGTCAAAGGTTTCCTGGTCGATGATTGCCTCATGGGTATTTTCAAAAATCGTCCACTCGCTTTCATCGACATAATGGCTTTTCTTATCCTTGAAGTGCTTGCGGGTCTTGAAATTCACCGTATGCCCTAAGTATTCGCGTTTCTTCAAAACCTGCACGACAGCCGACGATCCCCAGCCGTAAATATCCTTGACCGTCTTATTCTTGTTCACACCCTCGCCGTACCGGGCAAGGTGAACAGAGGGGATTTCTACTTTCTGCTGTTTCAAAAGCTGGGAGATTTGATAGGGACCGAAGCCCTCCATTGTCCACCGAAAAATCTGTCTTACCACGGCGGCGGCCTCCTCGTCCACAATCCAGTTTTCCCTTTTCTCGTCCCACAAATAACCGTAAATGACAGTGCCGGTCAGGTGCTTTCCGCTCATGCCCTTTGCCTTGAACACGGATTTGATTTTCTTGCTGGTGTCTCTTGCATAATATTCATTCATGATGTTGCGGAACGGGGTAAAATCGTCGTCGCCGTTGATACTGTCCACGCCGTCGTTAATGGCAATCAGGCGCACGCCCTTGATTCTCAAAATCTCCATGATCTGGCCGACTTTGAGATAATCGCGCCCCAGCCTACTCATGTCCTTGATGATGATTGCCTCCACCCGGCCAGCCTCGACTTCCTCCATCATGGCGGTAAATCCGGGACGGTCGAAGCGGGTGCCGGAAATTCCGTCGTCCGTGAAGTGGGTAGGGTTTGGAAATCCGTTCCGTCTGGCGTAGTCCTCCAACATCTGCTTCTGGTTGGAAATGGAGTTGGATTCCCCGTTTAATTCATCGTCGCGGCTAAGTCTCTCGTATAGAGGTGTTATTTTGTTTTTCAGCATAGCGTTATCCTCCTTGCGTGAAAAATGCTCTAAGTGTTTCCTTCACTAATCAGGAGAAAAAATCATGATTAGGAAGTCACTTAGAGCATATAACACCTGCTGCTATGCTGCACAGATCGATTGCTGCGGAGCCGCTTCTCCGCACATCCAGCGCTTTCTTAAAGTATGCGTAAGCCATCTGAAATGATTTTTTGCTCAGTTCTTCGTAATACGGTGCTGTGCCAAATAATACAATGCCCTCAGAGAGCGGATTTCTGGAAACATGAATCGGTCTTCCGTTTAAAAATGCACCCTTTCCACGTTCTGCCGTGAACATTTCATCCAAATACGGATTGTATACAACACCTATATATTTTTCACCGTCTTTTGCCAGTCCTACTGAAATCGCACTCACATGATAGTCTTTGATAAAATTTGTCGTTCCGTCAATCGGATCCACAATAAATGCAAATCCTTTTTTGATCGATGCGTGCACGTCATCTTCTTCCCCGACAAACACTGCCTCCGGAAGTATTTCAAGCAGCTTTTTCCGAAGGGTTTCCTGTACCTTTTTGTCATAGACTGTCACAAAATTAGCGTGTCCTTCCTTCGTCTCTACCATATCGGCAGTCCGCACTGCGTCCAGCATGATTTTTCCACATTCACGCACTGCATCCGCAATTTTTTCCACAAGTGTGCGGTTCAATTTGTATAAAACCTGTGTTTCACGTTCCAGCCACGGAATTTCCGGTGCAAATGTGACCTGCTCTTTTATTTTCTGATCCATCTGTGCGATATATGCTTTCTGTAAAAAGTCATGCATCTTCTTCTGCTCTCTTTTTAATAAGGAAAGATTGCTCTGATATGCCTCCTCCACAGTCACAAAAGTTCCATGGAATCCCAGTTTTTCCTCGTAATCGTCCTGCACTCCCGGCGCTCTTTTATCGCTCATCAGCCAGCACTCGTAATAACAGGATTTCATCTGAAAATAACTTTCCGGATCCTCAGTATCAATGTTCTGCTCAAATGTTTCCCCGATTTTCACCCCGATATGGATATCTGTGTATCCTGTCTCCTCCGTGATCTCCCGAAGCAATGTTTCTTTTTCCGTCTCCCCCTCTTCCATGCCGCCACCCGGGAATTTGTAATCACCGCGGTTGGTCTGTACCATAAGGATTTTATTCTGATAATGGATCACGCCGCGGACTGCGGTTCTTTGATTGATATGTACCGGTGTTTGCGGCAGTTCGTCCGTGATAAACTGTAATTGAAACTGCATATTGCTGTCCCCCTTCTGTAAACGCATATGTTTTGATGTTAAAAGCTTAAATGTATTTGCATAAAAAATCAAGATGCCTCGTCTTAAGCCCTTGTAAAACATCTCATAAAGTGTTAAAATATTAATTGATAATTTTTTAACAAACATTGCCTGTGTTTTTTATTTACTGAAAATGAAACACAGCATACATTTCATTCCAAATTTAGGGGAGGTATTTACAATGGATTACTCACAGGAATACAAACAGAAACTTGTTTCCGCAGATGAAGCTGTAAAATTAATCAAATCCGGTGACTGGGTTGATTATGGATGGTGCAATGGTACGGTTGACGTTTTGGATCAGGCACTGGCAAAACGTACCGATGAACTTAAAAATGTAAATTTACGCGGTGGTATTTTATTAAAACCGCTTGCTGTTTTTGCCCGCGAGGACGCCGGTGAACATTTCACATGGAACTCCTGGCATATGTCCGGTATCGAACGAAAACTGATCGCCCGCGGATGTGCTTACTATTCTCCGATCCGCTACTCCGAACTGCCTCGTTATTACCGTGAATCCTCATGTCCGGACGATGTTGCAATGATCATGGTTGCGCCGATGGATAAACACGGTTACTTCAACTTCGGGCCAAACGCATCCCATCTCGGTGCAATGTGTGAGACTGCCAAACATGTCATCGTGGAAGTCAACGAAAATATGCCACGCTGCCTCGGCGGTACAGAATGCGGCATCCATATTTCCGATGTCACATATATTGTGGAAGGAAACAATGCTCCGATCGGTGAACTTGGTGCAGGCGGTCCTGCCACTGATGTTGATAAAAAAGTTGCCCAGCTTATCGTAGACCAGATTCCAAACGGTGCCTGCTTACAGCTTGGTATCGGAGGCATGCCAAACGCTGTCGGTTCCCTGATCGCAGAATCTGACTTAAAAGATCTTGGTGTCCACACTGAAATGTATGTAGACGCTTTTGTTGATATTGCAAGAGCCGGAAAGATCAACGGTTCCAAGAAAAACATCGACCGTTTCCGCCAGGTTTACGGTTTTGGTGCCGGAACAAAGAAAATGTATGATTACCTTGATGAAAACCCAGAACTTATGAGTGCTCCGGTAAGCTACACCAACGATATCCGTTCCATCGCAGCCCTGGATAATTTTATTTCCATTAACAACTGCGTGGATATCGACCTTTTCGGACAGATCAGTTCTGAATCCTCCGGTATCAAACAGATCAGTGGTGCCGGCGGACAGCTTGACTTTGTTTTAGGTGCTTATCTGTCAAACGGTGGTAAGAGCTTTATCTGCTGCTCCTCTACATTTACTGATAAACAGGGCGTTATGCATTCCCGTATCCGCCCGACTTTAGCAGAAGGTTCTATCGTAACCGATACACGTGCCAACACACATTATGTTGTAACCGAGTATGGTATGGTAAATCTCAAAGGACTTTCCTCCTGGCAGAAAGCTGAGGCATTGATCTCTGTTGCTCATCCTGATTTCCGTGATGAACTGATCGCTGAGGCTGAGAAAATGCATATCTGGAGACGGTCGAATAAATAGTTGACCGGAGTTTCACTTAGGAACTGCCGCTTGCAGGTGGTGTTACGGATTTTTAGATTGAATTTTATAATTTAGGTTATGTACAAAATATTGCAGTCTGACATGTTTATGAAAACATGAATGTGAAATGGACGAATATTGTGTTTCGTTGCGTTAAACATTGCG